>VOFK01002175.1_pt1 | contig 22564 bp, 42 predicted proteins | sample 5384121 | NCBI WGS metagenome assembly VOFK01 (sample SAMN12384730, study PRJNA508395) | human gut metagenome | isolation source: healthy gut J | host: Homo sapiens | reverse complement strand
CTGCCAAGCGAATCCGCTCCAGTAATCACAGAGCCGGTTTTTGCCACAAACATATTGCTGACCATCTGTGCAAGTATCACCGGAGCCATCCACTTTTGGGGTAAACCGGGTGTTCGGTATCAAAGAAGTTCTGGCCGTCATAGCAGGCCGCATTGATCCCGTCACGCAGCGCAGCAAAGCACCAGTTCATCCGGTTGTGCCGCAGCGCGTCCCCCATCTCCTGGAACAACGGGGGAGTAGATGCCAAGATTGTCGTCTTCGAAGTCATCGCGGCTAATGGCGACGGTGCCTTCAAAGGTTTTGTTCACGATGGCGTAGCCATAGGCTTTCATCTTCTCGATGACGCGGGAGCCGATCCACTCACGGAACTGCGGGAACTGCCCCAGCCAGCCGTAGGTGTTGGATTTCGACGTGGACGGCACGGTCATCGCAATTTTCTGATACTGCGACGGGGCCATGGACATCCCGGCCTGAAAATCAGAACGGTAGCCCGTCATCAGGGCGGTGATCATCGCCGGGGTAATCGGGGTAGGCATTATTGCATTTCCTCTTTCATTTTCAGGAACTCGGCTTCGGTTTTACCCAGCAGGCGGGCGGCCGCGATATCTTCAGCCGACAGGGCAGCGGTGGCAGTCTTTTTGTCCGGCACGGTCACGGTGTCGGTCTGAAGGCCGGTCAGGGCCGCAACCGGCTGACGGGCGTCAAGCTGAGCCGAGAGTGCCGCCACGCCAATCTGCTGGCCGAGTCCTTCCATGTATCCACGTTCGCTTTTGAAGATGCGCCCTTCGGACTCAGCCTTGTCCAGCAACTGCTCCAGCGTGGTACTGCCGTGCTGTGCTGACAGCGCGACGTATTCGGTACGCAGGGCGTTATACGTCTCAACGGGCACGTATTTCGTCAGATCGATAGTGCCGCCAGCCGGTGTGCCTTTTGTGGTTTCCAGTTCAGCCGACAGGCTGGCAACCTGCGTTTTCAGGGTCGTGCGCATCCGCACGGGTTTTGATCCAGGTAAGGGCAGACAGCGCCGCCGTGCCCAGTTCCGGTGTAAATTCGTCACCGTCAGCCACGGTCAGACCGAGCGCCGTCAGCAACTGGCGTAATTGCTCATTCATGGAGGTATCCTTTAAAGGAGGGTTTAAGGCTTTATAAAGGTCATCCGCCGACAGTGCGGCGACAGGATTCATACCGGTCAGACCGGGGTCACCAGTAATAGCCAGCATCCGAAGTTCGACAGGTTCTCCGGTGTTTTCGTCATAGCCAATCACCGGGGAAAACCAGGGGAACTCGTTATTACGCAGATGCTCAATGGCCGGAGGGTTCCACTTCGGACGCACTTCAAAACCCCCCCCGCTCTTCACTGAAACGGAAGTTCTCCGGCGAGGCCATGACAAAACCGGCAGCCGGTGCCGCATGCCCCTCAATCAGTGACTGATGGTTGTAGTCAATCTTCACCGGCTGATTGAGTGCCACGACCCCGGATACCATGCGCTCAACGGTCGCACGGTTAATCAGCCAGCCTTCTGCCGGTTTTTCCGGGCGACCGTCACGGGCCTTTACCCGACCGGCAGGCATGATCTGACACCAGTCACTGCCCCCGGTCAGTGGACAGGCTGATGGCATTCAGGATGGCATAAGAACAATTTGGGGGCGCGTTTTTTCGTCTTCATTCCGGCAGCATAAGCCGGTGATTTTAAGGCGGGTTTTGCGGGATTTCAGGAAGTGTTTTTAAGGAAAAATGAGAAAGGCGCTTCACGCAGATTTTAAAGCCCGTTAGAAACAGGTTAGAAAATCACGACACGCGCCTGAAGGGGGTAAGGTAATACGTTTGTATACCTTAAACCATTACGGCGTTTCTGTGGCCTTTTTAAAGCGTTTTCTGATTTCGTCCATAATCTCCTGTTCTGCCACCTGATCAAAGCCCATATACGGACGCGCACCAATGGCCGCCGGTCCCGGCGGCATTCCGGGCAGGCCACCCCACTGATGAATGGCCGCATAAGGCTCATTTGACCCAATCAGCGCCCAGGTGTCGCCATAATCCGTGGTCAGGCGTCGGGCCAGATCGCCGTTCAGCGTCAGGATTTTGCCGGGTGTGTATCCCTTGCGGGTACGCCACTCACGGTAAGGATCTGACCAGTCATGCCAGCGTTCGCCGTCCGGCTCTTTTTCCTGTTCAAACGCCATTTCTGACGATGACAACAGGCTGGATGCCACACTGCGGGCCAGGTCTTTCCACTGCCCACAAACTGAAGCCGGGCAAAAGACCCGCTGGAGACGCGTAACGTCCACCACGACAGCTGCATCAATGGATGACATATTGCCTCCGCATAAAAGATGAATATAAAATAAACAGGCGGTCAGTGTACGCTTAACTGGTAAAGTCGGTGCCTGCCTCCGGGTGGATCATGTATGCGGGTTCGACCCCCGCCACTGACCGTTAATCAATTTGCCCTTCCAGCACCTCAAGCATTCCGCCCCGGATATCCGATTTCAGCTTATCCATATTGATAACCCGGTAAGCATTCACAATCACATCCAGTTTGTCGGGCTGACGTTTCAGACTGTACGGTGCATTAACGGCAATCTGCACACTGCCATCCTGATTTTCCACGATATACATCAGATTGTTATGCCGTTTGTCCCACAGTACCGCTTTTGGCTTTGCCAGCATTGCCGGTAAGCGCCCGAAATCCTCCGGCGTCAGGGCGATGCCATCATTCTGATGCTTCACGCTGTCCGCATGGAGCACATTTTTACCGCTCATCGCCAGCAGGCGGGCCGGAGGCGTTCCCGTCCGGCTTTCCACCGCCTGCGCAATGCTTTCGGTCATAAAGCCCAGCGTACGGATATCGTGACCACCGCGCCGGGTCTTCATGATGTTTTTTGCCCAGATGCGGAACGCCAGCTGCCGCTCCGGGCTGTTGTTCATCTCCTGAACCACCATTTCCCGCAGCGCCGGACTTTTCACCTCGATAAGTTTACGGATCAGCGCCCTGGTCTGTGCCGAACGCCGCCGAGCCAGGGGTTATATGACCAGCCCACCCCTGGTGTCATTTTCACGCGACCATTATCAAACGTGGTGGAAGTAGTGCGAAACAATTCTCCCGAGGCCTTATCTGTACCAGCATCCACTTCGCGGGTATGCATATACGATGCCCCATAGCTGACTTTCAGCCCCATGGCTTTCATTCGGGCAGCAGATAAAGCCCGAACACGGCACCGACATTCCCAGTCATTAGGGGGATAATGGGTTTGCCAGAATACATCATCGAAACGAAAAACCAGCAGATGCAGTTTTGCGTGTTCAGGCCTCGTTCTGCTGTCAATTACCGCCACATACTGCCAGAACGGATGCGTGTCCGTGTTGTTCATCATCTGCGTGTAACGCCCGGCATTGTAAGCCACGCGGGTGTTCACGTTGTAAATCAGCGCCAGACGGCGGGGACTGCCCAGCTGCACTTGTTCCGCGTTACCGGCGCTGTCCACAACAATCTGCTTTCCCCACCATCCCAGCTTTTGCAGGCGGGGTGTCAGCGTGCGGATAAATTCTTTCTGTGAAATTCCCTCATCAATAGCCCGTTGCACTTCGGCCTGTAACGTGGTCAGCACATCCAGGCGTGCCGCTTTTGCGGCCGTGAATGAGCGGGCATGAACATCCGCCTCTGTTTCGAACCAGTTCCAGCTGATATGCGCCCCTTTGGCGCGGAAGTATGCCACCGCCTCTTTTGAGGGAAGCGTGGCGGCATAACCCAAATCAATCCCCTGTGTCATCCAGCATTCCTTTCATTTCCGCAGCAAACATCGCATCACTGAGCAGCGTCATCAGGCGGGAATCATCCATTTCACGGTAAAGGGCGGGCAGATCTGTCAGCGCTTCCGCCAGCCCCCGCGTTCTGATGGCGTCAATGACCGGCTCCAGCACCGGGTCGATGGCCTCCTCCTGTAAGCGGCGGGCAGGCACTGCGTCACCCATGTCGTCCAGTTCATCACGGGGGCTGTTTTCGTTTCCGGCAGTCTGGCAGCCAGCGCCGTCTGTTCTGTCTTTTCCTGTTTTTCCTGCGGCGTTTCCCTGTCAGTCTGAGTCGGCTCATTTCCACTCTGACGGACACGGAAGATGGCTTCACCGGGCGTGGGCTGCGGAATACCGGTCTGCTCCCGTATCCAGGGATCAGAAATATCCATCCCCGTACTGAGCTGCATCACCGCACTGGTGATTTTGGTGATATCACCCGGCTCTTTTGTCTGGAAACAGATACGCGGCAGGCGACGGATATCAATGGCGTGGGCGGTGTTCAGGGCATACAGCGGATACACCAGATCGCGGTTCAGGGTTGCAGCCAGCTGGCGTAAAATCAGAATCCCTGATTTCCCGGCGCCTCGTTATGCACTTCACCCAGCGAGCGCGCGCCCTTGTCTCCTGCTTCCGTGGTCAGCGTGCCGCCGAGTATTGCTTTGGAGATGGAACGCTCTCCCCACGAAATCATGGTTTCAAACGGATCGGCCTGACCGTTCGCGGCTGCCTGAAACTCCAGCGACATCCCGGCCGGGATGATCCCGCCTGTACGTCGCCCGATATCCATCACCGCCCGCATCAGGGCGCTTTTCTCTCCGGTGTTGCCCCGGAGGGTATTTACCGACCTTCATCGGCAGGCCGTACACCTCCAGAAATTCCGCCAGATCGCGCACGGAATAGTTTTTGAAGATGAACGGCCAGATAAGCGTTCTGACAAGCCCCGTCGCGCCACCGTAACCGGTGCGTGATCGTGACTGATGCACTATCCAGCCAAAGGGCTGAAACGCCACCCCGGCATGGCTGCCGTCACGCAGTCGCAGTTCGCTCAAATCATCCGGGTTAAGGCAGAAATGGCCGCTGTCACGCCAGCGAATGGAGCGGATGATGTGCATTTTACCGAGCATCCGTGCTCAATCTCCATGCAGGAATAGCCCTTCAGGATGGCATCGGTGGCATCAAACAGCATGGCATCAAACCAGTCGGCGGAATGCAGGTATTCATCGAGCATTTCCGCGTCCTTTTTCTCATTCGCGCTGGCGTTTGGTGGCGGCTCAATACTCCATGGCACGCCCTGAATGGCAAGACGTCGCTTGCCCAGCTCCGCAAAAAAGGTGGGTGTCCTTTTCTTCAATGTCGGCGGCCAGATCGGACTGGGCAATCAGATCGCCACGTTCAGCCCCGCGAAGGCATTGTGCCGCCCGGTTCGGGGTGATACCCGAGGCCGGATGTTCAATATAACGGCTGGCAATCTGCGGAATATCCAGCGCGGCACTCTGCATCTCCGGGTCAAAGGAGAAAGGTTTTCCGTCAGTATCAATGATGCGTCCCACTACCAGCACCCCCGATCAAATTCATGATATGCCTCATCGTCATCACGATAACCGCCCTCCATGGCCCGCGACCGCTCCGGCAGCGCCTGACGAGGCCGATTCATCCAGGATGAAGCCCTCCATGTATGACGCCCGGTTTGCCATACAGAGCGCCACGGCAAAATCACCATGGCGGCGGGCGTTCGCAGCCGTTGCGTTCTGGTCCTTCGTGCGCCCCTTGTCGATTTGCGGGATACCATTCACCACCTTCACATGGCGCAAATCATCAAGCGTGGTCTGATGGCGGGCGACGAGGATATTCTGATCTTCAAACTCGGCTTTCAGTTTTGGCATCCACTCGCCGTACCACTTCGGCGACAACATCCGCACGCGTCGATGATGTCCGGGCCAAAGGCCAGCAGCGCGGCTTCTGCCAGATAGCCGCCGTTACCGGTGGCGTCGAACGCTGCACCAACCAGTGCCGGAACGCGGGTCAGGATGTACATCATCACCTGCTCCTGCTGGGCATACGGCAGGTTACGCAGCTCCACGCGAAACACCTCGCGTTTTGCCCGAGGGATTCGGTGATTTCCAGCAATACAAAGCAGGACAGGTCACCGGTGCGGGCAAAGTCTTCCCCCCGAAGCTGAAGCGGGAATGGGGATTTAATTTCTCTGTAAGCGGTTTTAAATGTTCTTCACACCAAGGTTAAAACTTCCGATTCACGCAGCCATGCGGCACGGCTGATGAAGTCGTCCGGGGCTTCAAAACGTCAGAATCGGGATGTCACGGATCATCGCCATTTCAATAAGTGCGAGGGATATAGGCACCGCCGGATTTTTCGGGATACAGCCGTATTCCTCGTCGGCATCCTCACGGGTCGGGGCGTTTTTGTAGAGATCATCACGCCACTTCTGCTCACTTTCCGGTGACCATTCCTGACCGGTGACATAACAGATACGGCGGTACAGCCCGTCCGCAATGGCATCATCCGGGTAATGCGGTGAACGCTGTAATCCTTGCGCCCCTCGCGGGCTTCCTGAATGTACTGATTAAACAGATTATCGACGCCGTTATGCGTGGAAATAATACGCACGCGTGCACCCCACATGGTGAGCGCCATTGCCGCCTTGAGAAGTTCATCCAGCGACTCGTGGAACGCGGCTTCATCAATCACCACATCCCCCCTGAAGGCCGCGCAGGTTTGACGGACGGGAAGACAGCGCCTGAATTTTGAATCCGCTGTTCGGGAAGCGGATCATGTAGGTCAGAATTTCTTCTTTTTTTATTCCGATCCCAGAAGGTCTGCTCATACACATCAGCATCTGCCAGCTGGTTAAAGGCCCGGGAGAACAGTGCGCAGGCAGAAATATATTCCAGCGCCATCTCCTGCTTTGACCCCACATAAAACACATTACGGCCACCACGACGCTTCGGTTTTGCGGCGGTAATGACGTTACGCCCGGCTTCCGCCCAGGTCAGCCCGGTGCGTCGGGATTTCCCGCGATGCAGACCTGACTTTCATCTGCAAACCAGCGGGCCTGATAATCCAGAAACACCGGCATATCACCGGGCAAATCAAGGCTGTCCGGCACATCCACGCCCAGCAGGGCTTTTTCACCGGACAGATCAATTTTGCGGGGAGGCGTCATTTGTATCAGTGAAGGAGACTTTTCTTTGGCTTTGTTCATCAGGCTTTACCTGTCAGAATGCTTTTGATTCGGAACTCAAGCTCTTCAGTCATCACGTCCACGCCACTCAACTCATCAGTGACAGCCTCTGCCAGCAGCGAATGCAGTTGTTCCAGGGATATTTCCCCGGCAATGCTGAGTTCAGTCAACTCACGACATACCTTTATGGTTTCAGGAGGTAACTGTGTTACGAAACTGAATGCCTTCTGATGGGCACTGCTCATCAGTGAGCGGTTATCTGTTGCCATAATTCACCTCCTACGCCTTACCCAGCAGCATCTGCCTGATACGGAATTCGATCTGCTCGCTCATGCCATCCACGCCGCGTAGTTCATCAGTAACCGCGTTCGCCATCTCTTCAGCAAATGCGGTCCGGATTTCTTTTTCACGCTTAATGCTGCGCTCGGCGGCGCTTTCCGCACGCTGTGCCGACAGGAGGATGTCCTTGATGAGGCGCATATCCACGTCGCTGTCGCTGTTCAGGGATTCGGTGGCAGCACGCAGGCGGCGGTACATCAGGGCGCGGGACATCTCCAGAATCAGTGCCGTGGTTTCACCGGTCGGCTTGTCCCCCAGTTCGGCCATCATGGCTTTTTGTCTGCTCGCGTAAATCACGCAGGTTACGGGCAATCAGTTCATTACGGGAGGCTTCCCGGCTGATGGCCGCCGGTGAAAGCTGCTGCTCTTCCGGCAGACCCGCTTCACGGATCAGGCGGTTGATTTCCTCGCGGATCTGGACCTGCGTCAGGCGTTTTTCACGCAGCATTTCCAGCAGCGGCTTACGGATGCTGTCGGGGAGCAAATCCACCTTGCGTACACGGCCACGCGTTGGCTTATCCATCGTTACCCCTTGCGCGTGGTTTCTTCACACCCGGAACGGTGGCGCGACCTTCCGCCACATCCTGACCCCCCGGCCGGTCAGCTCGGCGATGAAATAACCATTAACGAGCGTGCGCTTACGCACCAGCCCCTGCTCGGCAAGCCAGGCAATATGGATATGAACGGTGTCGCGGGACACGCGGTGACCGTAATCATCCAGACAGTCCTGAAGCACAGACTCACCCAGTTCGCCGTTGTAATCCGCCAGCGACCGCAGAATGACAAGACGCTGATCTTCAGTAATGAAATCACTCATTGTGTTTTTTTCCTTACGGCCTGCTCCAGCAGCAGTTCGTTCTGGTGGGAGACGGATTTCAGGGTGGCATTGGTGGCCTTAAGCTCACCGCGCAGGGTGGTGATTTCGATATTGAGTCTGTTCACCTCCTGCTGCGTGGGCAGGCCGGAAATCCGGCTCTCCACCCGCTCAACCCGGTCGGAGAGTTTTTCAAAGGCCTCGCGGGGGACAAAGGTTTTGCGCATCAGCGCCATGAAGATCCCCCCGGCTGTGGCCGTTGCCGACAGGATCGGCACAACATAATCTTTAACGATGCTGACCCACATGACCGGCCTCCATGATGTTCTGGCAGTTCACACAACGGATGGCATCCGGCACGGCAACCAGACGGGCAGCCGGAATGTCCCCCCCGTGTCAGTCCACGCATACACGCCTGCCCGGTGTCTCCGCCACCCGGCGTACGTGTCAGCCGGTCACAAAGGGCACGTTCTGTTGCCCGCTCCATGACTGCCTGAGCACAATCTGAATCATCCATATCCTTTTCTTCGTCTTTCCTGCCGGAACAGCAGACGTTCCGGCCATATCAGTAAATTCTATGCTGTCGCTGTGCCTCCAGACGGCGGATGCTGGCCTTTGTCCACGTTGTTCTTAAATCACTGCCAGCAGTTGCAGGTTGGTAAGTGACCGATGCACCAAACGTGAACGGCTCCGGCACAGGGGACCAGCAGTCGAAGCCAGCCATTCAGCGGAGATCGGCACCGGCTTCACCGGCACGTATTTCACAGACGGCCCGCCGCACCCGGTCAGCCACATCATCAGGCACAGGCACAGCGGCCGCAGGCACCGTTGCCAGCGACCGGCGGACAAGGCTCTGGCTGTTCCTCGCTGTGCTGCATGTTCTGCTGTTTTTCATTCGTGGCCGCCTTACTGATTTGTGAAATGAGTTGCAGGGTGCGTTGCTGATTTGTCAGCACCAGACGGGCTTCATCCCGTTCACGCACAAGCACCTGGTTATTGTCTTCAAGGCGCTGTGCCTTCTGGTGCATTCCCCATACCACGGCAGCCAGCACGGCCATCACCCCCAGCGCGCGCGCATAGCCTCCGGGCAATGCCGGTATAGGGATTATTCACCGCAGCCACAGCACACCCCGCAGCACCACAACGAAACACAACAGCGCAATCATGAGCGGTCGCCAGTAACGGTTCAGACTTTCGGCAAATCGTAACGACATAACCATTCATCCGCCGAACGGCGGGCCTCAAGACCGGGGAGTTTCACCCCCTTCGAATAAATCCAGCGGATATACTGCTTACAGGACGCGGGCATCTGCCCGGCATTGATAAGGCGCAGGAGCGTGGAGTTGCGAAAGTTAGTTTCACCGGCCCAGAAAATCCAGGAGGCCAGCGCCACCGTCTGACCACGGGTAAGCGGCACCTGAACATAACGATCAATGGCCGCAAAAGCCCATTTCATGTCCTTTTCCAGCAGCTCCAGACATTCTTCATCAGTTTTTGTCATCCCCGGTTTCACATCCGGGCCGGTATGGCCGTGGCAGATGGTGGGGGTGCCGGTGGGATCAATGTACGTGGTGTTTTCTTTCCCTTCCCAGTAGCCGGTGTAGTGCGTGGCAATGGTGAACGTCCCGGCTCCGGCCAGAACAAGGGCAATCAGCTTTTTACGCAGTGGCGCGGGGAGTTTTGGCATTGTTACGCTGTCTCATGATGTTCTCTGAGTCAGCGTAACCGTCGGGAAAAGAGGGCAGGATTTGCGGAATATCAGAAAAGCCGGGGCTGCGTGCGCTCCTGATGCAGGCGACGCTGGTTGCGGATAACAGAGTAAATCTGCGTCTCTGACATCTGGTAGTGGCGGCGCAGGGTTTCAATTTTTTCGCCCTGGCTCCAGCGGGAAAAAATCTCATTATTGCGCAGTTCGGTGAAAAGGGATTCACCGACAGGGAGATAGTAGCCACGCCCGCCCATGTACCCGGCCTGTGCGGCTGCAACCTTACGGGCAAGCATTCCCGCCTGAGCAGGTTCAATCCCCTGACGGTGCAGTTCAGCACTGATCACATCAACCAGGTCACGCAGCGTGCCGGGCCAGTTCTTTTTCAGCTCATCATCAGGAATGTCATCCAGACGGTCAATCAGCGCGTGCAGCTGTTCGCTGTCACCAAACATGCTCATCTGTGTTTCAGCCATACCCGCCTCCGGTCATCATTACACAGGGCAAGTTTAAAAATAAAAATCCCGCGCTGTGGCGGGATTTTGGGGTTAAAAGGGGGAGGATTCTTCATACAGCCTGCAAACGCGCTCATAACTCATCACTGTACGCGCTGACATCCCCAGCACATCCAGCATCTTGCGACGGTGCCAGCGTTTGAGACGCTCCAGCACATCCGAGGCTAGTGCGGGTTGTTGCTCCAGCCACTGCCAGTTTGCCACACCTTCGCCGCCGTTCTGCGCGGCCGTCTGCGACTTCACCCAGCGGTTAAAGGGAGGTTTCCGCACCATCAGTGATAAAACCCTGCCGGTGCATCACTTTCCAGATGGCACGAATTTTGGCGGTCACCGTACCCGGTTTTAAGGCCCGGTTAACCGGCTTCTGACGTACTTTTAAAACCGCGTTTTTGAAAACATCCAGCACGCGGGATAACTCATCCGGTGACATATCCCGGCAACTGGGTTTGCCGGTGGCTGCCAGCAGCGCGGATGTATAGGTTTCATGGTCAAGCTGTAGATCGCGTTTTGCGACATGTATTAAGGTAATCAGGGAAGCGCGATTCATTATCGTGGCTCCATAAAAATGGGCGGTGTTACCGCACCGCCATGTCAATTAACATAAAAGGAAAAATCTATGTCAGATATAAAAAATGCACTTGATGTTGCCGCATTCACAATGGCTGGAAATCTTATGGTAACCCTGTTCGATAAGGGGCTGATTTCCCGTGAGGAGGCAATACATATTATCAATCTCGCTCAAAAAAACTCTACCCCGGAAAATGCAGAAGAGATCCGGATGGCTCATATATTAATACCGACTGGCATTTCGACAATCTCCGGGCCTGCATGGGGATTACCGCTGAAAAAGATTAAAAATTTTTTGCATAATGTTCAGATGTAAGAATTGCTGAACCATCAACACCAAGCCTGCGGCGAACGTATTCCTCGCGGGCTATTTTATTATCCAGAGATACAGCATCCTTAATCAGGTTAATTTCCCGCTCCATTATCAAAAAAGGGCTTCTCTGGCTGCAAGATTTTCTTTTATCGCATATTCGATAATGTCCCGCATACGTTCAAGCATGCCGATTTTAGCCAGTTCTTCGTCGATATCTTTAGGCTCAAATTTGATTTCTTTTTCCATATTATCAATCCTCACAATTCATACATGCAGTGTCGTCGCCCATATCGCAGAAATTACACTTGCTCTCACCACAATGTGGGCACTCTTTCAGATACCCGGGACCTCATTTCCACAGGTGGGACATTCAACAATTTGCTCATCCATTATGTACCCCCCTGTAATTCCGGTAAGGCCGAAAGATGGCACCAGTGCGTCACCTGTCCGTCTTCATCTTCAAGGCAGGCTCCGGTTTCTTCATCAACAAAAAAAAGCCTTCATACCCCATATGGCCGATGCGCAGCTCCTGACGGTGACCATACTGAACAATCAGTACAACAGCCTCCATATCAGGCGGGAAAGCATCATTCAGTGAATGCCAGGGATAACCGCGTAAATCCCCGAAATAAACACCGGTCAGCGTTCCGCCACAGAGCGGCATTCCGGCAGCACATACAAGAGGTTCATCTGATTCAACAAATAAGGTCGTTATCATGGCGTTAACTCCCGTAATACAACATCTTCGGCAGTCCGGCGACGGTGATAAATAAAACTCACCGTGCCCTCGGATAATTCAAATTTCTCGCCTATTTCCCGGAAGGTAAGGCGTCGTGGCGACTCTGCATCCCGTAATTCACGAATAAGACGAACATCATCATCAGGTATACGGGTGAAGGGCAGCAATTCTCCGTATTTTTTCATGCTTACGCCAATATATCGCGCCCGATTGTGGACAGAATCCCGGTCTCGCCCCAGATATTCTCCTATTTGCTTACCGGTCATCGTCCTGGCATTTTTTCGGATAAATTTATCTTCATCATGTTTAAATCTTGGACGTTTGCATTTGAGCAACTCCGGGTAAGTACCGCGTAATAAAACAATCCGGTTATATACTCCCCAGTAACTTCTTTTTACCCTGACAGCAATATCCTTAACCGGGGTGGAGGAATAAAGCGCAATCAGAAGCGCATCTTCTTCAGGTGTCCACGGGCGGACATGAGTAGGTGCCTGACCTTTTCGCCCCATGGGTTGTAAAATCATCATACATCACCCCCTGATCGCTTTTCAGCACCATAAAACTCATCAGACAGAATTTCGGTCATTTTCTGTTTTGCGGGTTTTACGCTGCACTGAAGATAAATCACATTGTCAACGCAGAACCACTTCACGGGGCCATGCAGGATTGCCGAGAAATCAATACCCAGCCAGAACAACAGCGCATCGGTTCTGGCATACGTGACGGGCGAATATTCAAACCACAGAATGTTCAGTTCATCAGCGGCAACGCGCAGGGCTTTGGGAATACGCGATGTGCGCGGCGTGCAGCTCCAGCCATTCGACGCTGTCGGTTTTCGCCATAAGTCGCGATGAAAAAAGGATATTTGTCATCCATAAAACGCAGCCCCTTAAAACAAAAACCACTGATACCGGATACAAATACCGGGCGGCACTCAACATTCAGCACGGCCTCAAGGCGTTTCGCTTCATCCTTAACTTGCTGGCAGTCCTGCTGATATTTTTGCCACGCAGCCAGCGCGGATGGATTTGATGTCTTAAAGAACATTACGCCACCTCCGCAGATACCCCGACAGGCGCTGCCGTCCGGTCAACAATCAGGTAACGCAGAACATGTTCGGTGATATTCCAGCCGCTTAAACCGCAGATAATGGTCCCCAGGCGAATGTCGATATACGCCATCACAAACTGGGGCACACCTTCTTTCATAGCCTGCTCATCAACTTCAGCCACCACATAAACGGTTTCACAGGTCAGAACGCCCTGCGCAAATTCCCACGCCATCGACGGAATATCATGCCCCTCAATCCACGGCAGGGATTTTCTGAAGCTGCACCACTGAACATCATCAGCCACAGACTCCTGGCGGCACTTGCGACGAACCGGCTGTACCGGGCGGGGACGTGGAATATCATAAAAACCGTTACATTCTGTCAGCACACCGGCATCGACCGCATCACGCAGAAAATAAACCATGGAGGATGGCGGCATACCCATTCTTTGAGCCAGAACGCCGTCAGGTCAGACGCCCGTAAATACTCAGCCAGTTTTTAACCCCTTCAAGCACTTTTGCATCAATCATGATTTATTTCCCCACCACATTATTAATGACGATATAAACGTATTTCATATTTCTTAACCCTTATTTTCTGTTTTCAGGCGCAGCAGTCCCCGACGCGAGCGCCATAATTAAAATGAAGTGATATTTAATTGATTAATGTGGTGTTATTTATTCAGTCCGGCGTCCTGTTCAAAAGGCTCGACATAAAAACTTTCAGCGCCTTTATTCACCTTTATACCGGCAATGCCTTTCACCGCATCCGGCTCCGCCAGGACCGCTTCCTTGTTCACTTCCTCTTTCGTGCGGATGAAACGCTCAAGCCCCATACGACGCAGCATTTCAATCACACCTTCCACATCACGGCTGACGCTGCATGATGGATTTCCCAGCCGCCATGACACCGTTCCGGTAGTCAGATTGGCTGTTTTGGTTTTGCCGCCGTTCGTCAGCTCGTCGCGGTTGGTTTTACACCAGTCCTGAATCCCTTTAAAAAGCACTTTGATTTCTTTTTTAAGGTTTTCAATCTGCGGCGTATAACGGGCGGTGATTTCTGCCACTTCGTCATTCATCGCCGTTTCCAGGCGCAGCGCCTCTCGCTGAATATCGCCCAGGGTGCGGATATCACGGCTGACTTCTTCCCGGGTCTGCGGTGCCGCCTCAGCTACGGCCTTTAATTTTGTAACGCGTTTAGCCATTTTGTTTTTCCTTATTGCAAAAGTGTCCTGATGCTTTATGTACGGGTGGCGTTTAATGACGGCATCCGCCCCAAAAGCCTGTACAGATGCCTGAAATTCCGCTGAGAGAAACTGAATAATTGCAGGACTGTGATACTGGAGAATACTGCATAAACGTCACAGAGTGACGTCGGCCTGTTATCCGTATCACGTTCTGTTTTCACATCCACTCCAATCTTTTCATGCACTTCAACACAGTCATTGCCTGCCGGTTTTTCATCATGCAAACATGCTCAAATTCAAAAATAACGCGTACTTTGCTCATCCTGTTGTCCTCATTTCGTCTTAATAACTCATCCGGCGTCTGACCTGATTGCAGGGGCCGAACCATGAAATAACCACACCTCCCAGTAGACCGTGCATCCGCTGATGCGGGTAGCCTTCACACGGCGGCGCAGGCCGTTGGTCTTGACGGTGATTTCAATTTCACCGGTTCCCTTACTTCGCTTACCGGCGGCGTGGTTTTCAGGGCATAACGCTGTGGGTAGCGTTTGCTGCGCTCCAGTACCGCACCGGCAAGCTCGGTCAGGCGACGGGCGTTATTCAGTGAATCAAACAAATTCATAGGTGAACTCCGGTTGTATCAGTAATGGATTCATGCGCAATGCAGCCAGCTCTGACAGGAAGCCTCGATTAACCTTACCCATCCCCGGAATTTTTCGGGTTTCGCCACGCATGATTGCCCGAAGGATGGAGTAACTGTGTCGCCACGCCCGGCGATAATTATTCAGGATCAGAAAACCAAAGCGCAGACCTTCCCATACGTCCTCATCAAAGCATTCATGATTAAAAACGGCGTCTGATGGAATCAAGTTGCATGTCTGCATACCACTGATACAGGTCTATATACAGAAAACACACACCATCACCGTCTATCAATTCATAGATATAATCACAAACCTTCCCGTCATCGACGTTAAGCTCTCGAAAGCTGTGGAGAACATTGATTTCCTGCTGTATCTGCGTATTCATATAACACCTCGTTTAGCTGATTCGTTTTGCACCGATAAAACGACAAATATTGCTGTAAGCTTCTTTTCGCACCTTCACGATCAAGTCCTGCCGATATTGCCATTCTGGTGCGATCATTAAATTCAAAAAGTAAATCGCCACATTCTTCACTGTCAGACACGGAGACTGCTTTTGACGTTATCGAAATTCACCAGGTGAAAGCGTCCGTAAATATCAGGAATATTAAATGCAATCATAATCACACCTGTGAGAGTAATTCAGGGTTGGCATAAACCTCTTTAAAGGCCGCATTAATATGTTTTTCTGTCAGTGCCGCACCTTCACCGCTGGCGGTGATCCACGCCTGGTTAAGCGTATGCGTCAGAACGCGTAATGCCCCCGGTTTTTCAGCGATAGCCTGCATGACAGCCAGCTCGGCCTCACCACTAATCCCCCATGCCCTGGCAATGGCCAGTACATCCGCCTTTTTGGCCTTGCGAAGTTGTTTTGTACGGGCAAGACGGCTGAACAGGCGAGATAAATCATCAACGGCGCGGCGTCCACCTTTAAACAGCCCCTTTGGGTTACCAATAAGCACCATCCCGACCCCTGTGGCGTCCTGGATTGCCCGGAGTTGCTCCAGACCGTCAATACCAAGATGATCAGCCTCATCAACAATCACCAGTCCGCGCTTTCCCATCAGGCGACGGCGGATGGCACGGGATAATGCCCCTTTGTTCGCGCGGGTGTAATCAATCCCCAGTTCCTTTCTGCCAGCTCCAGCAGACACCCGTGACGCTGGAGTGCGCGGGTGACAGGGTGATCATCCAGGTGTTCGGTTGCTCCTGGCAGTAATTACGGGCGGTGGCCGTTTTACCCACACCCGGCACGCCCACTATGACGTTAATACAGCCCATCAGGCGAACCGCCTGAAACAGCGCGCGCGCAGCTCCTGACTGTCTGCGTTTCCACAAACTGTGGCAGCTCGGACAGTGCGCTTTGTTTATTCCAGTTTTCATACCAGGAAAGCATGGCCGCCGTTATAGCATCATTGTCTCCTTTATATTTCCCCTTACGGAAAGCCGATAATGTACCGTCGGAAATTCCCGCCTCTGGCGATGGCATACTGCGTCAGTACGCCGCCATCAATAAGTTCATCAATGGTCTTGATTACATCGTTAATATCGGTCATATTATTACCTCGCGTTTATGTGAAACCTTTGTTTAATCAAATAACCTGAGTTGCCGCTCGGGTTATTTTTTTATTTCAGGCCAGCGGGTCATTTTCTTTTTAATTTCGCTTCAAGCAGCTGTAATCCCCGCTGGAAATTACGCTCGTATTCTTCGTCAGGTTCATCATCAATCGCTGGCTGCTGAACGGTCACCGTATTACCCACAGGGCGGTATATGTTTTCCAGCCATGGCTCCTGCGGCTTGTGCTCCAGCACGTTGACCACCTCATCCTCAGCATCACGAATTTTTTCCTCTGCGCGTTTACGCATGCCTTTAAGACGCTGCTGCTGTTTGTAGTATTCCGCGCTGACCGGGAAGGCTTCGCGTTTATTGCCGTCCCATACCGCCTCGCAAATCACGCTGCCATCAAGGCGACGCACGGTAATTCGTTCGGCATCATGAATGTCATAGCTGATAAGCACCTTACGGCCATGCTCATCACGAAGCTCGGGCGCGTAGTAAATATTATTCAGCCAGCGTATTTCGCAGCGTCTTACAGGGCGTTCCACCATCGGCCGGAACATATCCCGCAGCTCAACATCGGACAGCCATTCAATTTCCGTGTCCTCTTCTGCCAGGCGTTTTTTTCTGAACTCCGCCGGGCTGTAATGCTTACCGTTCGGCTTCATGGGTAATTCATCGTGCGGCCGGTTGTTGTACCACTCAACACCGTCACGAATGGCATCAATCAGTTCAGACCAGACGGTAAATCACGCATCGCTGACTGCTGCCGGGCGTTCAGCCGCTTGCCCTGTTGCAGGGCATTAAATGCCGAGCGTAAATCGCGGTTGGTTTTGCGTAACGTCTCGCGATCTGCACCTTTCCCGAAATAGGTGCGGTATCTGCGGGCTATACGCATCGGTAATGTGCGGTTAAGCCGTTCGATAATGCCCCGTCCCTGCGGATTACCGGCAATTCCGGTCGGGTGATTAATCCCCAGGCGCGGCAGGATCCCCACAACCTCCTTATCCAGGATGTCGGCGGTTTCCCCGGAGCCGTTATCCGAGTAATACAGAAACGGTTTGCCGTGATGGCGAATACCGTGCTGTATGGCCCCGGCTACAGCGAAAACATTTTCAGCAAGGTCAAGGCTCCAGCCCACCACAAAGCGCGTACCGCCATCGATAACAAAGGTCACTTCCGGTGCAAATGGCCGCCCATGAACCGGGTGCGCACATTTCAGCTTCATGCCGTGACCGTCACCAATCCAGACATAATTCACCGGCATTTTTGACCAGTCGCGGCGCGTGAATCCCTCAAGCTGGCGGTATTCACTGCCGGTCACCCGGCCTTTTTGTTTCACCACTTCCGGCAGTTTCTTCATTGCGCGGCGGATGGTGTCATAAGATGGCATGATATCGAGCATATAAGGCTCATCAGCGTGCCGGTGCTGCCATTCTGCAACAAAATCCTCGTAAGCCTCGGTCATTGGTCGGCCGTTTGACTGCCGGTACTGCGCCAGAAACTCGGGGAACCAGTTAATATCTTCGGCTTTTTATTTCCTGGCGTTTACCCGGTGCCAGTAAAAGCAGGCGTTCAGCAGCGTTCTGTGCCTTGTTAAAGGCTGCAATCCAGCGTTTCAGCGTGATTTCACTCAACGCGCGGCTGTTTCCCTTTTTGGCGTTCGCCGTTTCAACCATTGCCACAATGCGCTCGTCCAGTTGTGAGCGTGACAGGTTGTCAACGATAAAACGGATGGCTTTAGCGCAGTTGAAACCGGGTTGTTGCGCGATTTTCAGCGCCTCGCTGACGATCGCTATTCGTGCCTCTGCCACTTTTACGTTGGTTTTCTGTCAGGGCATTGAGGCGTTCGACCATCAGTTGTGGTGATCCGCGATATGCCTCCACCGCATCAACTACAGCAGGTGAGCGTCTGGCCTTTGTCACCACCGGAGCCGGTGATTCATCGGCTTTTTGCATCATCAGTTGAAGGGCGTAGCGTTCACGTAATGCCTGCTGCGTCACTTCAGGTAAACAGTCAATGCTGTATTCAAAACCTTTAGCGCCTTCCTTTGCGGCGTCTGCTGGTTTCGCTGGTTGCATAACTTCCTGATTGAATAGCGAACGCCTTGCTCCGTTCCCGGCATTCCCGGTAATCCAACCAGCTCTTTAACTGAAGCAAACATAATTACGCGACCTTACGAATGTAGCGGCTGGGCCAAATCTCCTCGGGTGGCACACCCAGGCATTCCGCAATAATCCCCTCATACTTGGGAACATGACGGTATACCGCGTTGTACAGGTTGTTCTGACCTACACCAGCTTTACGTGCCAGCGCCCTCATACTTCCTTCTCTGGCTCTGACTTCCCCAAGATTCTTTGAGGATGCCAATCAGGCTTAACTTCATTTCTCGCCATGATTCATCTATCCTAAAAGTTACGAAATTTGATAAACCAAAGTTAGTTATCAAGTTTAATACAAGTTTGATCCACTTTTGTGATTCATGTAAAGCAAAAAATCATCTTTCTTTTTGTCTTTTGTGGATCATTGGTTGCTTATGCGGCTAAAAAGCCAATAATTTTCAAATTGATAGGAAGAAAGAAAATGAACAAGCAAGCAACAACATCTCTTTTCCAGGTGGTAGAAAAGAAAGCATTGCTGAACGTCTGAAAAGGCTGATTGGCCCCCGTAGCGTCAGAGCTGCCGCAAGAGATTGGGGGCTTTCATTTTCAACGCTAAACAATTATCTGTCTCGTGGCACTGAACCATCCTTAAGTGTCGCCCTTCAGATTGCGTCTATCGAAGGGGTTAGTGTTGAGTGGCTGTGTGGATTCAGTGATGTGTCTCAAGTGAATCATAGTGAGATCAAGTCAAATCAAGATGAAAGCAAGAAGATAATTATGACCATTATCAGCGCACTTGACGAAAAAGACTTAGAGCAGCTATCGAAAAATTTAGTTCTGAATGGAGCCAAGTACTTAGCTCGGCTGTTAGAGCCTGAAAATCAAGATCTAATCCGCTTAGAAGGAAGGGAAAAGAATAGCTGCGTTACAGCTTGAAGGTATGTCTGACGAACGCGTCAGAGAGTTTTGGAAGAAACTGAGAGAAGTCGTAAATCTAACGCGGTAGACTCGAAAGCGGGTTAATAGCATTAGCCCGCATTTTTGCTCTGTATTGCGTATTTTGCATTATTTGAAACGCCCTAAAAAGGCTAAAAAAACCACAGTATCAAATGAGTTGCCGATTTTATAATAAATGACTAATTATTGCACAATCGGTATCAAATAGACTTTATCCGCCCATCCAGTCATCACCTGTTTTATTTCAGTATCTTTACAGGTGATTTCACCTCCTTTCACTAAAAACCCTTGTCAGTATCAAATGATTCACCGTTATAGTCTCCAGACGCTCATTGAGTCCATTGAACTGTTACTGGATGAGGCATTTTGTCTGGAAGACGACTGTTCGACGGAGTTTTTGACATCAGTGCACTGCTGCGTATGGACACTGAACGCCGCATAAAAACGCTGGGTGAGGGGGTGAAAACACCATCCTCACGCCAAACGAGGCACGCAGACGGGAAAACCTGCCGCCGCTGCCCGGGGGCGATGCGTTGTACCTGCAGCAGCAGAACTACAGTCTGGAGGCGCTGTCCCGTCGTGATGCCCGTGAGGATCCGTTCGCGTCGTCAGGCAAAACAGCCTCAGCGCCTCCACCGGGCGTCGCGTCTGACGGTAAGAAGGCAATCAGTGAAACAGAGCGTGATGTGGTGAAGGCGATGTTCAGGGGGGTACTCTGAAAAAATGAATGAACGTGAACTGTCCATTATCCGTGCGCTGGGTGAAGAATTCTCCGCGGTGCTGGCGGATTTACAGCGCACATTTGAGGGTAAGATAGCCGCGCAGGCACAAACGTTTGAAGAAAAACTGGCTTCCCTGTCTGTGGTATTACAGAAGTGCGTGACGGCTGATGATGTGCGTCCGATGCTTGAGCAGATGGTGAAGGAGGCAGTGAGCCATATTCCTGTTCCGCGCGATGGTCGTGACTACGATCCTGAGGTACTGAAGCAGGCGGTGAATGACGCTGTCGCCAGAATACCGGTACCGGCAGACGGCAAAAGTATCAGCCCGGATGATGTGCGTCCGATGCTTGAGCAAATGGTGAAGGAGGCGGTGAGTCATATTCCTGTTCCGCGCGATGGTCGTGACTACGACCCTGAGGTACTGAAGCAGGCGGTGAGTGAAGCCGTCGCGCAAATACCGGTACCGGCAGACGGTAAAAGCATCACGCCTGACGATGTGCGCCCGATGATTGAGCAGATGATGAAGGAGGCAGTGAATCAGATACCGGTTCCACAGGACGGCAGGAGTGTGACGGTTGACGACGTGCGTCCGGTGTTGCTGGCGATGGTGGATGACGCCGTGAGCCGGTTACCTGTCCCGCAGGACGGACGTGATGCCACGGCGCTGGAAATTCTGCCCGGTATTGATGAGCAGAAACAGTATCCGCGGGGCACGTATGCAACCCATAACGGCGGCCTGTGGCGTGCGTACGAAAAAAACTGCGGCATGCGCGGCTGGGAATGTCTTGTTGACGGCGTGGCCGGGGTGGACATTCAGCAGGACGGTGCGCGATGTTTCACCGTCACGCTGACACGGTCCGGTGGTGAAAGGGTCGTGAAGTCTTTCGCGCTTCCGGTCATGCTTTACCGGGGCGTGTTTGCAGAGGGGACAGAATACCAGCCGGGCGACACCGTCACCTGGGGGGGCTCCCTGTGGCACTGCAGTGCCGTCACGAGGACAGACCGCGAGCCCGGTGCGACGGGGGGACGCTGGCGGTAAAAAAAGGGCGGGATCTGAGGGAGCTGATGATGACAGAACTGGTCACGCCGGAAGCGGCGAAAATGCATCTGCGCATTGATGACAGTGACGGGGATGCGGATCTGCTGCTGAAAATTCAGGGGGGCAGCGCGGCCCTGCTGTCGAAATGTTACAGGAGGGGCGCCGTCTGGTGGTGAATGATGAGGGTGAGCTGATCGAGGGTGAAGCGCTGAGCCGGGTACAGACAGCATTACTGGTGCTGCTGGGGTATCTGGACAGGAACCGGGGCCGGGGGAAGAGAGAAGAACGCGCGGGGAACTGCCCCTGTCGGTCACGATGCTGATCCATGATCTCCGTAAGCCCGATCATTGTGTGACAGTGTCAGAAAATCTCTCTGCATGAGCAGGGGACCTTACTTTCCGGGGGCGTATGGCATGTGCGGGCTGCGTCAGGCAGCGGGAATGGGTGAAACAGTGGACGAGGATAGCGTATGAACGGGCAACAGGAAAACGAACTCATCAGTGTACTGAGGGGCGCTGGCAGCCGCCCAGATAAAACAGGCGGAAGGCCATCAGGCTGGCGGAGGCGGATGAGACCCCCATGTACTCACTGATTGCCCGTACGCTGGCGGATGAGACGGAGGAGCCGGAGACGTCACCTTGACGGAACGCACGGAGGCTGAGCATGGAGTTTTCAGCACTTCGCCACCGTATCACGCTGCAGCGACGGACGGGGATCCAGTCAACCGGTGCCATTGGGAATACCGCTGGTCGGATGTGGCGACGCTGTGGGCACAGGTGATCCCGGTCTCCGTCAGGGGAGTTTATTGCCGCGCAGGCCGTGGAACAATGAAATCACCGTCAGGATGGTGGATTCGCTGGCGGGCAGATATCAGTGACAGGGACAGGGTGCTGTTTCGCGGGAAGCTGTACCAGCATTAGGTCTGCTTCCGGATCCGGTCGTGGCAGAATACCTGACGCTGGCCTGCGCGGGGGGAAGGATGGCTGATGGCATTGAGGTAAACATTGAGGGCTGGATGCATTACAGCAGAAACTCACCGCCCTGACCCGTGAGTGCTCAGGGGTAAGGCCATTGTTCCGCACTGCGGAAGGCGGCGAACGTGATACGTGACCGTGCCAGGGACAAATGCGGCACGTGGATGATCCGGCAACACGCGAGTCCATTTTTACCTGAATGGCCACGCGGTTTTAACCGAAAAAAAAAATACCAGACCGGGGACCCGGCTTCTTCTCATGGGTCGGGTTGGCGGTGCCCGGTGCGAATTCGAAAGCAAACGTCAGAAAAGGCATAAATACGTAACTGAACGAAGTACAATGTGGT
>VOFK01004106.1_pt1 | contig 22569 bp, 32 predicted proteins | sample 5384121 | NCBI WGS metagenome assembly VOFK01 (sample SAMN12384730, study PRJNA508395) | human gut metagenome | isolation source: healthy gut J | host: Homo sapiens | reverse complement strand
ATTGCCAAACATCTACGATAGATGGCAGTAGCAACAGCAAGCTTTAGTTTACAGTAAAATCTGTTAAAGGTGTAGTAAACGAATATACACCAAGGTTTTCAACCAATCCAACACTACTTGAAACATCATCATTACCTGCCATGACTTTTACAGATTCAACTGCATATCCATCATTGGCACTAACAGTAAATGAAACATTCTTACCTGTTATAGCTCTGTTTGTATCTGATGCTACTCCATCAGTAAACGTTACAGAACCATTATCATGGAAATAGAAGCTGTTACATATGTAAGCGCATTAATTATAGGTTTAACTGTTGTTGCCGCCTCACCAGGCATTTCAAAATGCAACAGCTGTAGTTTTTGCGCCAGCAATACTAGCAGATTTTGTGTAATCAGATTCACTTGCTCCTTTTATACTGAACATCTGCAAGTTCATAATCTGCATTAGCTGTTGCAGTAACAAAAACGAGTTCACCTTCTGCCGCTTTTGTTATTGCATTAGCAACAGTTGATTAGATTTTGAGTTAATTGAAGCAACACCGTTTTCAAATGTATCAAGAGCTATATCATATCTTGGCATATCAAATGAAATTGTACAAGTGTTATAATTACCACAATAACTTGAATGATCAATTGCTGAAAAGTTTTATTAAAATTATTATCACTTTCAAATGTTGTTCCATCTTCAAATGAAATGATATTATCATAATTTGGCGTATAAATCCACCAGTCATTTTAATTTCTCTGGTTGCAATCTGAGTTGCATCAACATCAGTAGCTGTAGTTGCTTTTGTCTTTATAAACATTTACAGACACTGCACCGTTTCCTTCACGAAGTATGATACCTTGAGCACCTTCAAACGAACCAACTACCGATGATTTTATAAGAGCATGTTTCCACCTTAGTATTATCCCAGTATGATCCAGTATCCTGGCTTCCAGCAGAAATTACAACAGCACTCTTATCGAAATATTTACAACAATTGGTGCAGCTGTCGCTGTCGCCTCTGGTGTTGCTGTTGGCTCTGCTGTTGCAGTCGGAACTGGTTGTTTGTCAGCAAATATAAACTTATATGTGAAGATTGAGTTTCCATCTGCACCATAAGCTGTTACATTTACAGAATATTTTGAATTTGCTTCAAGATATCCTAAGAATGTAGCAAGGTCTGTTGTTGAAATGCTATTAAACTGTTCTGTATTTAATCCTAGTGAAGCTGATACCGCTTTTCCTATAGCAATAGCTGAAGGGAGAATCGTCTTTTCCGAATACTGTTACAGGATTGTAGCTCTTATAACCATCCGGTCTGTTATCAACCGTATCAAAGTTTGTTGCTGCTTCATTTGCAGCGCTTACTGTTGCATAATCAGAACCATCATAATGAACAGCATACTTTGCAACCGGGTCATACTTATTTACGAGACCTATAGCTGCTTCAATAGATTTTACAACGCTCATATTTTTTTTATTGTTCCGTCAAGAACTTCTACATCAACAGTACTGTTATCATAGTTAGGTACCAATTGTGCATATTGAACGTCTCCGTCTACTAACTGATTGTTAACATCATCAATATTAGCTTTGATATAGTCATCAATCGGCATAGCTGTTGCTGATGGTGCCGGAGTTTCTGTTGCTGGTGCTTCTGTAGGTTCTGCTGTTGCACTCGGTTCAGAGTAGCCGTTGCCGGCTCCTCAGTTGGAGCCGGTGTCTCGGTTGCCGGAGCCGGTGTATATTTTACAAAACCCATTGCAAAGAAATCTCTGCTGTTGTTTGCAGCTGAAATTACAGAAATTGTATGTTCACCCTCTGTTAGTTCACCCAAATCGTAAGTCGTTATTGTTAAGTCTGAATTACTTTCTGTCGGGTCTATCAATGCTACCTTACCTGGATTCGTATTCTCAGGTGCAATCGCATTTCCTGAATCAACCTTTACATTATAGTATCTGTTACTGTATTCGATACCCAAAACCATTAACTTATAACTTCCAGCCTGTTCTGCTGAAACATTTATTTTTTGCTGAAATAGTTCTGTCTGCAGCACCCATTGGAACTAAAGCTTCAGTATTAACTCCTGTTAAAGGATCACCAAATACTGCCTTCATTTCATCTGTTGCTTTATCATTCCAATTATATACCTTTACTTGACTTATCTGTTGTATTAACTCCGCTAGGTAAAGTCATTCCCTTTGCTGGTATTGGAGCTATTGTTGATACAGGTGCATCTGTAGGCGCCGGTGTTTCTGTTGCAGGTGCCTCTGTTGGAGTTGCTGTTGCACTTGGAACAGGAGTTTCTGTTGCTGGTGCCTCTGTTGGCTCCGGTGTTTCTGTTGCAGGTGCAGCTGTTGCTGTAGGAGCCGGTGTTTCACTTGGCTCTGCGCCTTCTTTGAATGCAACATTTATCTCCACATTTGCTTCCGGCATACTAAATGTATAACCTTCTGCATTTTGAGAAACAACAGTTTTATTTCCGTTTTCAGGTGTATAGCTTACTTCGTCTACGAATATCCATCGTTTGCAGATGGCAATACTTTAATTGTATCACCGGCAAATGCCTCGGTAGTTTCAATATATGGTGTAAACTCGATATATCCAACTGCAATCTTAGAAGCCGGAACGAATACATAATAATCGTATCCAACCTTCATCTCAATAGGATCAGATGTATATGCAGCTTTTGACGGAGCTGTTACCTGATATAAGTATGATCCGGTTGTTTCGCCCTGTTTAGCTTCAATAACTGTAAATATCTTACCTGCATTAGTCATATAGTTAACTACTGCCTGACCGCTCTTTGCAGATGTAAGTTTTAAAACTGTTCCATTTGTCGGCAAGTCCTTATCTGAAGGAGTACCAGTCAACGAAGACGGACGAGGATTACCATTTCCGCTGATACCGCCAACTGTATCTGTGTTATGCTTCCAGAAATCTGACGCTCCGCCTGTAGCATTATTAAGAGGATCAATTGTAATATCACCTACGGTAATGGCTCCAGGATCTACTATATTCTCAAATTTTGCTAGGTCATTTTTTGCTGTCCACTTAACTTTATTAGCTGTGTCAGCTGTTTTTTGTAACTAACTCCGGATGAGATACATTCTGAACGTCAAATGAACCGTTTGTTGTTGCACCCTTTGTATATGTATATCTTACACTAGGTGTAGCTGATGGGTCCGGTGTCGGCGCTTCTGTAGCTTCAGGTGTTGCTGTAGCTGGAGCCGGTGTTTTTCTGTTGCAGGTGCAGGTGTTGCTGTTGCAGGTGCTTCAGCGGCAACTATAGCAGCAGCTACGAAGTCTGAACACTGACCAAGTTCTGAATAGTACTTAAATTCATATGTTCCGGCTTCTAAGTTATCTATATCATATGTATAGATAAACAAATCCTGACCGTTTGTTCCTACCTTTTTCACTCTTGTCAACCAATGTTCCCTGAACAACCTGTGTACCATCCTTGCTTAACGCAAACTGGTTATTGCTCTGTGCATATGATACCATAATATATGCTTTATATGATCCGGTCTCATCGATTGTGTAATTCTTTTTGTTACATATCCGCCAAAGTTTGAACCAAAGGAATCCAACTTTGCTTGTTCCAGCCTTAGAGAAGTTTTCACCAAAGATATTCGAATATTCCTCAGTGTAAGCAGCTGTCGGCTCTTTTGGTGCGTCATTATAAACTTTTTGCGCTGCCGTTGAGAGTCATATCACCGGCAATCATAACTTCCGCAGGTTTAGCTGTAGGAGCTGCTGTTGCTTCCGGTGTTGCTGTTGCAGGTGCTTCAGCAAATGTTATGTCTGCTGTTACATTCTGTCCTGGCATTGTGAACTTGTTATTCTCAACTTTAACGTCCTGTCCGTCTGCACCCGTTACTGTAACTGATGCAACCTGACCGGCAGTTTCAGCTGTTGCGTCAACTGTTACTACATCGCCTTCCGGAATCAGATATTGAACTGCACCATCAACACCAGCAGCGTTAGCTGCAACTGTTGTATTTGTCAAAAAAATAACTGAGAATATATCCGGCAACCATTGTTCTGTTGTGTTAAATTTTAATGTAGCGTTTGTTAAAAGCTGTTTCTGCAGTAAATGTAAACTTATATGCCTTTAATACACGAGATGCATTATTATCTTCCCCCTAGCTACCGCAACTCCGCTGGCTGCAGGGATTGAGAAACTTATGTCTCCAATAGTAGCATCAATTGCAACTTCGTTGTTATAGCCCAAATAATAAACGTTGTACGTACCCGGCTCTAAGTTTATTCCTTCAATGTATGGCTGTGATGCCTTTTACTGCCTGTTCCACCTACATAATTCTTATAGTTAGCTGTTAATGCAGGAGCTACTTTAGCAGCATCGCTTCCATCCGCAAACAAAGTTCTAATCTCTTCACTTGCTTCATCAACAAATGTGCATGTATCGCCTTCGCACAAATTTCCACCCTTAATTTCTGAGGTTGATGTATATTTATATGTTACAGGTGTAACAGGAGCTGTTGTTGCTGTAGCAGCAGGCTCATCTGTTGGAGCGTCTGACGGTTCCGCTGTAGGAGCATCTGACGGCTCTGCTGAAAGGTTCTATGGTTGGCGCTACTGTAGCTTCAGGTGCATATGTAGGATAAACATTTCCTTCTGCATCCTTAAGAACAGCTGTTCCGCCTGTTACGTTAACTGTTGCAATATACTTATTTGGTTCTGGTGTTGCTGACGGATCAGGTGTTGCCGGTGCAGCAACCGGAACTACAGCTATAGCCAAAATATTTCTGCTGTTATTAGCTGCAGATATTACCTTAACTGTATGTTCTCCATTTGTTAAAGTGCCTAAATTATATTCTGTCACAGTCAAATCAACATTGCTTCCACCTGCATTATTTGTTGCCATCTTACCTGGAGTTTGACTCTCGGGTTCAATTGCAGCGCCATTATCAACACTCGCTGTAAAGTATCTGTTATTATATTCAATACTCATAACCATCAGCTTATATTCGCCGTCAGCCGGAATATTGATTGTCTTAGATACATTTCTTCCATCGCCGTTCATTAAAAGCAAACTTTGCTGTGTTAACGCTATCGATTGGATCGCCAAATGTTGATTTCATCTCATCTGTTGCTTTTTCAGTCCATGTATAATTTTGACCAGCGTTATCGCTAAGCACTGCCCCGCCGTCTAAAGTCAAATCATTAGCAGGAACTACTATTGAAGATACCGGAACCGCTGTCGGACTTGGTGTAGAAAGGAGCCGGGGTAGCTGTCGGCTGACCTGATACGGTTATAGCCATATCTGCAAATTGTGCGGCTGCAGCTGTCTGAATAAGACGAACCTGTCTTAAAGCTGTAGACTTACCTGCAATTGCGCCCATCTTTGCTGTGCCTGCCACTGTGCCATCCGGGCTGTAACTTCTAAAAGTAATAAAGTCTGTTCCTTCATAGTCGAGTGATATTAAACTTATACCAGCCGGCTGTCATTTGACTATAATCAAACAGCTTATTTTCTTCTGCCGGATTAGGTCCATAATTTACAGATGAATTGTTGTTATTTTTGCTACTTCTGCAAATACATATTCACCATTAGGATTCTGATAGTTCTCTGTTCCGCTCTCTAAATAAATTCTAAAGTTCTTTGGAACTGCCGGGTCAATATATACATCTAATGAAACATTAGCCTGACCTGCTGAGAGTTCCCTGATCCAAAGTTGTGTAAAAAATATTTCTGCTCGTTACTTCGATAGCTGCTTTTCCGCCTTCAGCAGGATATACTACTTCTGCTGCCGCGCCATCTGTGGTATCGATTTTTGCTTGACCGATATTCCAGTTAGCATAGCTTGGGAATACAGGTGTAGCTGTCGGAGGAGCAACTGTTGCTGTGGCTGTCGGTTCCGGTGAAACAGTAGCTGTTGGAGCCGGTGTTGCTGTTGCCGGTGCGTCACCGAATGTTACTTCCGTTGTTACATTCTGTCCCGGCATTGTGAACTTGTTATCGCTTACCGCGATGTCCTGTCCGTCTGCACCCTTAACTGTTACTATCGGATACAAACCTGCTGTATCAGGTGTTGCGTCTACTGTTACTACATCGCCTTCCGGGATTAAATATTGAACCGCACCATCTTCAGCCGCTGCATTGGCTGTAGGTTCTACAGTAAATCCTGCTATAAACAAGTCTCCGCCCGAATTGTCAGCGTCGTTAACAGCTGTCAAATATACAGTGGTTCCAGCACTTGCATTAAATGTAAATACTCCGCTTCCTGTTTGGCCTTTACCCAATTCAACTCCGCCGTTTGTTGTGCCTGCTGCATATACTCTGGAATCATGAGCATTTCCATATACAGTTACCGCAACGTCAACGGCTGTTTTAAATACCAATGAGTTCTGAGCGCCCTTCAGACGCATTGAATTAAGATGACTAGCTCCATTAATTTCTGAAGATTTCTTGTTTGTCGCAGCATTGTTTCCAGCTGGTGAATATACTTTTCCGTTATCAAGCATTGTACCTTCGCTGATCGGCAAAGTTCCTGCTGAATTGAAATCATCTGCTATAAATGTGTAGCTTTCTGTAATCTCTGTAAGCGGCGGCATTGTCGGTTTTGCTGTTGCCGGGGCTTCTGTTGGCTCCTCTGTTGAAGCTGTTGCTGTCGGAACAGGTTCTTCTGTAGGATTAGAAACTTCTACTAAAGGATAAGTATTTCCGTTCGCATCCCTTAAGTACAGCTTTACCACCTGTTACGTTAACCGTTGCTACATACTTCTGAATCGGTGCTACGGTTGCTGTTGGTAATGGTGTTGCTGTCGGCTCATCCGGTGTTACCGGTGTTGCTGTCGGCTTATCCGGTGTTACCGGTGTTGCTGTTGGCTTATCCGGCGTTACCGGTGTTGCTGTTGGCTTATCCGGTGTTACCGGTGTTGCTGTCGGCTTATCCGGTGTTACCGGTGTTGCTGTTGGTTTATCCGGTGTTACCGGTGTTGCTGTCGGCTTATCCGGTGTTACCGGTGTTGCTGTCGGCTCAGGCTCTTCTGTAGGAACCGGTCCTTCTGTAGGGCCGCCTGTTGTTGTAACAACAAATGTTACATTATAAGCAGCATCATCAGATACTACAATTGTGAATACATTTTGTCCGTCTGTCAATCCTGCAAGATAATCCTTTGAGATTGTGAGTTTTCCTGTTTCAGCATCAAAAGTATACTGATCAGCTGTAAGCATTTCTCCGCTCTCAGTCTTAACTCCAGTAATTGTCTGACCTTCTGTCAGAGTTACAGTTGTTGCTGCGTCATTTCAAATGCTGCTGTTGTCTTTTCAGGATAGATAGAAGGAGCGTCTTTTTGCCAAAACTATAGTTGAAACATCAGACACAGTTCCATTATAGTTTGTTCCATCACCTGTAACTACAACTTTTAGATACATGCCCTTATCGGCTTCTACAGCTGTATATGTGCTCTTTGTTGCTCCGGAAATCTTGTCTCCTGTTCCATTGCTTTCTTTTTGTTCTGTACCATTGATATGATACATAATTCTTAGCAGCTGCCGGAGCAAGATTCGTAGCTGTTAAAACATCTCCAACATAAACGTTGACATAATCCAGTCTTATTATCAACAGCTATTTCCACGTCTTTCAGATCATAGTTATTAATATGTCCTGCATACAAATCATAATTCTTGTTAACAGCTGAAACAGTCGGATCGAATGTAGTACCGCTGCATTTCTCTGCTGCTGACTTAGATGTGTACCAAAGACCGTCCCAATTGCTTTCGGTCGGTGTAGGAACAGAACTTTCTGACAACTTCTTGCCTTTTTGTTACACTTCTAGTCTTAACAGTTCCGTAATTTTTCACCATAGTGGAATTTAACAGTAAGTGATGCGGGTCCGCCGCCGTTACCGCCACCGCCGCTGCCACCGCCGCCTATAACAATATTGTTAGGCTTTGTGGTTGCGCTTGGGTTTGTTAACATTACCTGTGTTTGATGTAACGTTTGCTTTTTAGAGATTAACGATATCCCCTGAAATCTGTGAACCTGTTATAGTAACATCGCCGCTCACCTGAGGTGATACAACAACGCCGCCTGCAACGATTCCGTTAAAAGGGTAACGCCGCCTGTCTTTATCATCCCAACTATACCGCCAACATATTCTGGACCGTATGAACCAGGCTCTGTTATGTAAAGCTTAATCATATTATCAATAATCTTAACGAACTCTGCTCTGGAGATATAATCCTTAGGACGAATTGTTCCGTCTTCATATCCGCCTACATATCCGGCAGCGGTCATAGCTCCAACATAACCTGTAGCGTAGTCAGAAATGTTCTGATAGTCAGCATACTGGGTAATGCCTGCCTGAGTATTCTCAACTGTAAGACCATACGCACGCGCAAGCATTGTCATAGCCTCTTCACGGGTCATGTAGTTATTCGGGTCATCGTTCCGTCCCCCGTTACCTGTGAGAGTACCAGCGGCAACCAGCTTTTAATACTGCGTCAGCAAACCAGTCTGTAGTTGATACGTGTGAACATATTATCAGCAATTTTTTCATAACTGATAACATTATCGGTTACCTGTGCAACTTCTGCACGCGTAATAGCGTCGTCAGGTCTGAAATAACCGCCGTCGCCCTGGATTACGCCATAGCCAGACCAAGTGTTGATATAACTCTCAGCCCAATGACCTTCAGTATCATTGTACTGAGCCGCTGAAACAACGGTCATACCAAAGGTGGTCAAAACCATAGCGATGGCCAATACTAAGGCCAAACTTCTCTTAAAGGTTCTCATTAAAAAACCCCTCCTTGTGTTTTTGGAATATAAAATTCCTATATATTTAATTTTTTTTACATATGTAATTACTACCTGTTGTATCTAAAAACATAAACACAACAACCGATACACAATATATATGTACCGTAACTCAAATATGCTGTAAATATAATACATTTAATGTTTACATTATAGCATATTTGTAACAAAAGCCTAAATACTTTTGTGGCTAAATTATTAACAATTTTTATTTCGAACATATATTTTTTGATAAATAAATGATAATATAATAAATATATAAATATTACGCTTTTTTATTGGAATATAAAAATATAAAAAACAAAAATAAATATATATTAGTTCGCAAAACGTTGCGGTGTAATATTTATATTAAATATATGTGAAAAAAATTCACTTATATATTAACTTCTATAAGTGTTAAATTCACTAATACAAAATAAACTAATTAACTACTAAGGCAAACTGCATAATATCAGCAAAGATCACTTTTTCTTTATATATTAAACAAAAGCCCATGACAAAATGCCATGGGCTTAATTATTATTTTTATCTCAAATGCCAAATTTCTTTTATTATAACTTTCAATTGTCCTGTCACTGCTGAAGAATCCGGCTTTTGCCGTGTTTATTACAGCTTTTCTGTTCCATTCATCCTGATTATCTTTATATAAACTATTTGCCTGCTGGCAAGTGTGAACATACGATTCAAAATCAGGCAAAAGCAAATATGGGTCTGCAAAACTGCCGTTATTTCCCTGAACCAAAGACCTATATATATCATAAAACAGATTATGCTCGTCTCCGGAGAACGTCCCGTCTATCAGTGTGTCGACAATGCTCTTAATCCCCCATATTTGTAGCATACAATTCAGGGCTCGGCGAGCGGTTTGTCGAATATAGCCCTAAAACTTCATCTGACTGCATTCCAAAAATGAATATATTATCATCGCCGACCTGCTCCCGTATTTCAACGTTTGCACCGTCCATTGTTCCTATTGTCAAAGCGCCGTTCAGCATAAGCTTCATATTTCCTGTTCCTGAAGCTTCCTTGCTGGCTGTTGAAATTTGCTCGCTCAAGTTAGCAGCTGCAACAATCTTTTCAGCAATAGATACGCTGTAAGTTTCAATAAATACAACTTTTAAAATAGCCTTTGTCATGGGGTCATTATTAACAACCTTAGCTATATTATTAATAAACTTGATAATCAGCTTTGCCATATGATAGCCCGGTGTGCCTTTGCAGCAAATATAAATGTCTCGGGCATCTTATTTGCATTTTCAGGTGTTTCAGTAATAGATTTATACCTATATATTATATGAAAGGCTTTGAGCAGCTGTCTTTTATATTCATGCAGTCTCTTTATCTGAACATCAAATAAAGATGCAGGATCTACAGTTATACCATTATGATCCAGTATATATTTTGCAAGTTTCTCCTTATTATTAAGCTTAATCTTTGCAAATTTATCTCTGAACGCTTTGTCATCAGCAAACGGAAGCAGATTTTCCAGCTGTGTATAATCTTTTCACCCAGCCGTCACCTATCGCTTCACAAATAAGCGAAGAAAGCTCAGGGTTCGCCTTTATACAGCCATCTTCTGAATGTAACTCCGTTAGTCATGTTCTTAAACTTATACGGATAAATGCTATAATAATCCTTGAAAGTTTCTTTCTTTAGGATTTCAGTATGCAAAAGCCGCCACGCCGTTCACACTATGGCAGGCAGTCAAGCACAAATTCGCCATGCTTACCTGTCCTCTGCTAATTACAGCCATATACTCAATCTTGCCTGTGTCACCGGGGAAAAGCGTTCGTTCAGGGCGATTCTCTGCCGCCTGTCTATCTCATGAATAATCTGACCAAGTCTCGGAAGCAGCGAATCCACCATGTCCATCGGCCATTTTTCAAGCGCTTCACACAGAATGGTATGATTTGTATAAGCGAAAGTTCTGCCGACTATACTCACGCGTCGTCCCACGACATCCCTTCTTCATCCATCAGAAGTCTCATAAGCTCAGGTATAGCTATGGTAGGATGCGTATCGTTTATATGAATCTGCACATACTCAGGAATATCAAACATGACAAATTCTTCTGTTTATGTTTGGATATTATCCACTGGATTGTGGCTGATACAAAGAAATACTGCTGCTTCAATCTCAAAAAGCTTGCCTTCATAATGATTGTCCTCAGGATAAAGCACTTTTGAAATAACTTCAGCCAAATCTTTATTTTCATTGGCTTTAGCATAATCTCCTCTGTTAAACTCTGTCATATTCATAATCTCAGGCGAGCAGGCTTTCCAAAGTCTTAAAGTGTTAACCGTGTCTGTATCAAATCCTGTGATAGGCATATCATACGGTTCCGCTATGACAGTATTATAATCAACATGCTCAAACTTCATATGGCCGTCTTCCCACTTTTCAATAATACGGCCGTTAAAATGAACTTCTTTAGTGTCCTCAGGTCTTGCTATATCCCAAACATTTCCGCTCTGCAGCCACGGGTCAGGCATCTCGATCTGATATCCGTCAACTATCTTTTTGCTTAAACAGTCCATACTCATATCTTATACCGCAGCCAAAGGCCGGCAAATCAAATTGGTGAGAGAATCAAGAAACAAGCCGCCAAACGACCCAGTCCTCCGTTACCCCAAGCCTGCGTCAGTCTCTACCTCTTCAATATTTTCCAGCGAAAATCCCAGCTCTTTAATGCGCTCTTATAAACTTCCGTCTCCATGATATTCATTAAATTGTTTCCCATAGCTCTGCCATTAGAAACTCAAAAGATAAATAGTAAAGCTCTTTCTTGCGGCTTTCTCTCACATTTTTTCCTGATAGACTTACCCACTTTTCCATTATCTCGTCGCGTATAGTGAGCGCTGCAGCACGGTAGACTTCCATGTCGCCTGCTTTTGCTATTGTTTTTCCAAAATAGCGTTTCACCTTACCGGTAATCTCATCCTTTATAAAGTCCTTTTTCATATCAAACTCGGGCGTTCCGGGTTTTAATTGTCCTATGATACTCAGCAACATTTTTTTTGCCGTTTTATCTTGCGTCTCTGCCTTAGAAGTATTGTTTGCCATAAATAAAATCCCTCCTGTGCATATAATCGCTGTATTATTATAATATTATTCATCCTTCTAATACAGCTCCATTATTTATTGTACCTTATTATTCCAATTTTATCAAGTCAAATCGCACAAAAAAATAAGGTTGTATCTGACATCTTTATGTTTTTTTGTAAAAATTGCCTATTACATCAATCTTAATTGGCTCGTCTCTTATAGTCTTTATTGTGGTTTTTAACAAATTTTTAAGCCGCGGAAAACAGAAACATGTTTCCGCGGCTATATACTATTGTTATTATTTGCTGTCTATAAGAGTTTTTTATTCTCTGCACAAAGAGAGCAACCTCAATCCTTGTAGCGTCATCTTTTTGGACGGATAGTTCCGTCGCCGTATCCTCCCATAAGGTTGTTTTTCAACACACGCCGCTATAGCGTCTCTGGCGTAAAAGTCAATATCACGCCAATCCCAATAATTATTAAGCGCCTTTGCCGTGTTCGGAATTGCCGTCAAAATTTGACGGGCTTTCAAAACTCTATAAGCAAGTGTAGCCATATCCTGCCTCTGCATAGTTCCGTCGGGATCAAACAGATTATTTCCAATTCCCCATGCAACCCCTGTTGCTTTGGCTTGTCCTATTTCATCATAATAGTATTTATCAGGATATACATCATCAAAGTTTTCTGTGAAAGTTATATCTGATTCCTTTAATATTCTATATAACAAAACCGTAGCGTCGGCGCGGGAAATAAATATATCGGGTCCGAACTCTGTCTCACTTATACCTTTAACTATTCCCTGGTTTACAAGATCTTCAATATACGGCATTGCCCAGCCATATTCACCCATATCAGTAAACTTTGAGGCGTCTCCAACGTTCGTTGGTGCGCTCGTGGGATCAGCAGCAATCGGAGCGTTTGTCGGGTCAGCGGAAGCCGGCTCCTGAGTTGGCTCGGAAGGCTTGTCCTCAGGTGCCTGAGTTACCTCCAGGCTGAGGGTTAGGTTGATTAATTTCTCCCAGCGTCGGAGCAGCGGCAGGTGTGGAATGAAGCTGTTTTATAAGGTTATACAGATTTGAATTTCCCATAAACGAAGAATACTCAAACATGCTGTAACCACCTATATACTGGCTCTGCCTGCACATTGAAACCTGGTTGGACAGCTCATTTATACCATTCTGCCCTTTCCAAGCAGCTTCAGAACCGGAAGCCGCCTTATAAGCCGCTTCGCCAATATAAAAAGCTTAACATTTTTCGGGGCGCAAACACCCGCCCACCAATTTATTAAAGTATTATAATCAGCGTTTGGCTGGCCATTATACCAATATATCTGCGGCATTATATAATCAAGATATTCCCGTTCAACCCACAGTTTGGTATCCGCATACAAGCTATGATATGAACTGCTTCCATTTGTATTGCTGCCTCCCGGCGTGTCGCCGGCATTCGCCCAAATACCGCTCGGACTTACTCCAAACATACAGTTTGGTTTAATTTCCTTTACTGCGTCACGGGCACAGGAGATTAAAGTAGTAACCATACTTCTGCGCCAGTCCGCTTTGTTTGGATATGCATCCTGATACTTAAAATAGGCCGCAGAATCGTCAAATCCGCTGCTCGGATAAAAATAATCGTCCATGTGAATTCCATCGACATCATAATTTCTTACAATCTCTCTGATTCCTTCAAGTATAATGTCGATAGAATCAGCTTCACCCGGGTTCAAATACATCTTGCCCGAACTGTCGGTAAGCACTAAGTCAGGTCTTAATACAGCCGGATTATTTGCAGCCAATTTGCCATTATCATTAGACGAGTTGGTAACTCGATATGGATTTATCCATGCATGCAGCTGCATTCCCCTCTTATGCGCCTCGTTAACAGCATATTCAAGAGGATCAAACCCGTCGCTCGGGCCGTACCCTGTGTTCCTGTAAGATAACGCGACCACGGAAATATATCCGACTTATAAAAAGAGCGTCTCCCTGACGGCCTTACCTGTAAAAAATACTGTATTAAACCCCATATCCTGACAGTTGTCCAGAACCTCGTCCATTTGAACTCTAAGCTGCCATGCATCAGCAGTAGGCGACTGCGGATAGTCAAATTTCCGACCGACGCCACCCAAATTCCCCTCATCTCTGTGTCCTCAGCAGAAACTATATCAGTTTTCGGTGTATAGAACAGGTTAACCGCAATGGCGGCACAAACCGCTAAAACTATCAGTTTCATACTGAAATCAAATCTTTTCATTACGTTTCCTCCTATGTACATTTTTATATCTTGTCTCACTCTAAAATATTATATGAAACGAGTGTAAATTATAGCACAACTTTTACACTTTGTCAATTTGACAGATACACAAATCAATAAATAAAAAGATTTCCAAAAATTCCCCAAATCAAAAAGCAAAGTACAATAAATTATAAAGTTTAATTCAGACATTAAAACACGTCTTATAAATAAGCAGCTTCAAATTGTACAACAAGCACAATTTAGACTGTTTAAAAAATAAGACGCGTACTTAATATAATAACTTAAATTCAGATGTTTAGTCTGTTATCTCGCAATTTTCTACAGCATATCTAAGCAAAATACCAATTAATTCATTTCTCGACCTATTTGTATATTCGGCAATATTATCTATTCTGTCAACGAGCCCCTGTTCCAGTCTTACCGAAAAGACTTTAAATCCATCGTCCCCCTTCAGCCTTCTCTTGGATATTTTTAATTTATCCTCTTTCACTAGTTATCACCTCATAATAAATTATATGTTGACAAAAGCACAGAATATATGTTATACTTAATAACATAATATGTAACATCAAAACAGTTTGAGGTGATATTTTGATTAACTATAAAAGAGCGTACTTTGTTATGCGCAAAGATATTGAAAAAGCGATTGAGCAGATACGTAACGGCCAAATCAGTGAAGCCGATGCAAGACTTCAGTTTTCACTTATAAAAAAACAGGCGAAATGTATGATATATGTATGAATGATGAAACCGAAAACAACTAAATAATAAAAGTTTAAAAAATATCTCTGATAAATGTTATTATATCCTTATATACGCTCTTTACTTAAATAAAACTCTTAATATTTTTAACACATACAGCAAAAAAGCCTCCATACTAAAAAATGGAGGCCTTTCTATTATCTAAAACTTTATATTAATTTAAATCAACACTCTGTGGAGAATCAAGATATGGTATGTCTCCCATATCGCTCCAAATAAACACTTTTTAATGTATTGGCATTTAATCCGCCGTATTCAACTCCGCTTATCATAAAAGTTCCGTTTTCATCAAACACAGAAGTTATCTTTCTAAATCCTACCAAAATTCCGTTACTGTTATAGATCCCAACTAATACAGCGCTATCTTCACAGCTTGCGTCAACTCGCGTCACAGTCACATCTACGGTCTGTTCAGCTTTATTTACTACGATTTCCGGTTCTCCAAACTTTTCGGGATAAGGAGACACAATTGGTTCTGCCGTTGGTGAAACAACCGGAGCAAAAGTTGGGGTCATAGTTAGCGAATCTGTTACTATAGGTTCCTGCGTCGGAGCAGAAGTTGGATTCGGGGACTCTGAAACTATCGGCTCCAGCGTTGGGGCGGACGTTGGACTTGGAGATTCCGAAACTACCGGCTCTTGCGTTGGGGCGGACGTTGGACTCGGTGATTCAGACGCTATTGGCTCTTGAGTCGGAGATGTGGTTGGCAATGGCGAAGCGGACGGCTTTTTAAGCTGTTTGAGCCGGTATAAGCTTTAATACACCAATTATATCCGCTCAAATATATATCACCCCAGCCATTAATTGTATCGCCCCTCTTCGAAGAGGAATAAAAACATACATTTTTCTCAGGCTGATAGTACGAAGCATTAACGCCTTTAGTACATCCGGCTATTCTATATTCATCAGTGGATGTCTTCGAATCATTAGACTGTCTAACACATATATATAAAAGCTTCCATTAACATCAATAGGGGCAGCTAAATCTAAAACCTTGTACCCGGGTGAAGAAAATTGTACTGATTTTGAAATTACGCCGGTATCCGGATCTTTCAAATTCACCCTATTATTTTTAAACTCGCTTTCTGAAAGGTTCATTGGCAGCGAAGTATCTTTAGGACTGCTGTCAACCATTATTTCAAAAGTATCATCCATATCTAACGCATATAAACCAATAGATTTTAAAGGTTCCTTGCCGCTCGTTTCAAACCGTATTGCCTGATACGTACAGCCAAAACTATTCTTAAGACTAATACTTCCCATCAAGCCAACATAATCATAAGAATAAATATTCTCATCAGTTTCATCTGAAAATTTATACCCGGAAGCCGAAAAACCTATAGTTGGATCCATATAAGAAATATACTCATATCCATCATTGGCCCAATCGCTTTCCCCAGCTGTTTCTTACTATCCAAGCCCCATTCTCATAATTATAATCTTTTCCGTCATAAGATGAAGGTTTAGTTTTTAAAGTTTGTGTATGAATAATTATCATCCCAGCCTATCAGCGTTACTGCGTGATTAGTAGGCGTATTAAATTTATATTTTATAGAACCGTCATTTTGATAAAAAGCTAACTTTGTTATTATCAGGAGCTGTTCCATTAAGCAAATCACTCCAGCTTCCGCAATAAGCTCCGGTTTTCGAATTATAATATCCGTCATGGCTTTCATTAGAAAGATAGGACACTGCCACCGCGCCGTATTTCATAATCCCGGCTTTTATCGCGTTTATAACCGATTCATTTTTATGATACTTAATATTCTTTATAGAACCGTCTTCATAACTATAATCTAGAACAGAACTGCCCTCGTATAAATTTGTAATACTCTCCTGCGAAATAAGCTTTCAGGCTCTGTCGATACCCAAAAGAGATGAATAATCTGTTCTGTCCCCGGTATACTTTTTAAATATTTACTATTATCAAAATCCTTTAATAATACAGAACCTCCGCCGGTCTCCCTCGACATATACGCAACCGCCATAGCAGTATTACCGCCGGTTTTGTTATCCCATGTAAAAAGTTTTATATCCCTCATCATTGGTATAATTCATTGCAGCCGCCATGTGGTATTCTGAAAGTATTTCATTATCATTCTTATAGCTCTTGTTGTTAAGAACAACATTAGAATATTCCTGGGCAGCAGTATTTGCAAACGCCCAGCAGTCACCGTCAATATTTTGGTCCCTTACCGCAGGGAAGTCTTTCTTGTCTTTTCCTGCATCCGTTTCAGTATTATACTTTTCAGGCATAACCTCTTCAAGATAAGCAGAAGATTCGCTTTTTCCAAATTCCACAGGCTCAGGAATGACTGTATAAGCCGATGGATTTTTAAGGTAATCCTGATATGCGCCGGTCTGTTCAGCTACAATCCCGCCGCTGTATATAACATCAGCACCGATTGACTCAGCATATCCGGATCCAGTTATCACAATAGCAAAAACGAGCAGTAATACGATACTTTTTAACTTTTTCATAATTACACCTCTGACAGAAATTTAATTTACTTTAATTAAATAACCCTCCAACCTATTTCTTATGTTATAAAATTATAAAGCATTTTATTATTATACCATGATATTCATAAAATTACAATATAAGACACAAAAAATATTATAGCATGTTATGGTATTTTGAGGACGACGTTAATTAATATGGCGTTAACTAATATAATAAGCAAAATTTAAAATTCAGGCTTGACATATAAAAAAAATCATGTTATAATGTCAAAAGTTGAATTTAGGGGTATAGCTCAGTTGGTAGAGCAGCGGTCTCCAAAACCGCGTGCCGTGAGTTCAAATCTTACTACCCTGCCAATAAATAGCCTGAAATGAAAATTTCGGGCTTTTTTTGTAAATAAAAGGAGTTTTTATATGAGTTTTACATTTAAAAAAGAAATGCCTTCAGCGGAACACTTGAAAGAACTTTTTACCGGTACCGTCTGACAGCGCAGAAATCCGTATTAAACGCATAAGTGAAATAGAAGCTGTTTTGTCCGGCAAAGACAACAGAATACTTCTTATAATAGGTCCGTGCTCGGCTGACAACGAAGATTCTGTCTGCGACTACATATCACGGCACGCCTCTGTTCAGAATGAAGTGAATGATAAAATTCTTTTGGTGCCGAGAGTATACACCAACAAACCTAGAACCACAGGAGAGGGTTATAAAGGCATGATGCACCAGCCCGACCCTAATGAAGCGCCCAACGCTTTTGAAGGTATAAAAAGCGATACGTCAAATGCACCTTAGAGTTCTTAGAGACAGGTTTTGTATCTGCTGATGAAATGCTCTATCCGGGCAACCACCCATATCTAGACGATCTTTTAGGATATGTTGCCGTAGGGAGCCCGCTCAGTTGAAAACCAACAGCATAGACTTGTTGCCAGCGGACTTGATATGCCCATCGGTATGAAAAACGGTACCGGTGGCGATACCGGAGTTATGTTTAACGCAATTTATGCTGCGCAGCATGGTCATGACTTCATACCAAAACCATGAAGTGACTACAAATGGAAATCCATACGCTCACGCTATCCTCAGAGGCGGAATAGACGAACGCGGCAGAAACATACCAAACTATCATTATGAAGACCTGCTTAGAATAGCCAGCGAGTATGATGAGAAAGGTTTTGAAAACCCTGCTGTAATTATTGATACCAATCATAATAATTCTGCAAAACAGTTTAATCAGCAGCCTCGGATAGCCTCAGAAGTTAGTTATGCACAGTATGGCGTACGAACCGCTTCTTAGGAAAAATGATAAAAGGCTTTATGGTTGAAAGCTACATCGAAGAGGGTAATCAAAAAGATAGGAGAAAACAGCATTTATGGAAAATCTATTACAGACCCTTGTTTGGGCTGGAAAGATACCGAAACGATGATTTATAAACTGGCTGACCAGCTTATATAATAATTTTCAATCTTATAGATGTTTATACAAATTATAAAAATAGGATAAGAGCACTCACTTATTAATAATTAATAACATTATCAGCAATTCAAACAAAAAAGTAAAAATTAACAATGACACAAAAAAGACCGCTTATGATATAATAAATTATAGGCGGTTCTTTTTATACTGTCAAATCGTTGGCATCCCATTTTCTCACGAAAAATATACCGCTTTTATAAACCATTTTATATTACGCTTCAAATTTTCTTTACAAGAAAAAATAACAGAGAGTGATAATCACATCTTTTATCTGCCTTATAAATTCAACCTTCGAACGGAAAAAACTGATTAATATTATCCTGATACCAGAAAATAATATATGAACTTATATAAAATATTACCTCTCTTTTTCGTGCAGATAAAGAGAGGACAACCATTGCAGCAAATATTATAATTATCATTGAAAAGGAGAAAAAGGACTGGATAGAAAGATTAAACAATTGAAGTATATTTGAACCATGCCCCGAGAAAAACGCCCAATATAAAGTACAGATACTTATAACTAAAAAAATAAGGAGTTAAACTATGGATAATCAATTTATGTTATTTCTTGAAACGGTTGATGAACGCTTTCAAGATTTTGTAACAAATAAACAACTATTTAACAGATCAAGGATGTAAGTGTGACATAAAAAAGAAGCTAAAAGCGGATATGTTGTTTCCTATATTTTAAACAAACCAAAAGGACTTTAGCTAACTTTGTAACCCGCAAAACCGGCATGAAGATTAGAATTTATCCTGAACACCTAAATAATTACCAAGACTTTTTTTTAAACACACTTCCTGAGAAAATGAAAAAGGATATACGGAAGGCGTCTGTCTGTAAACGACTGCTCAATCCTGATGATTGCAATCCAAAATGTGTAACCGGTTATTCTTTTGAACTGGACGGCGAGCAATATCAAAAAAATGCCGTTATATGGCTTTTTATGCCCGCTTTAAGCGAAGAAAACAATCCATATATTAAGCAGTTCTTAGAAAGAGAATTATCATATTGCGGATGAGCATCAAGGTTTATTTATTTCAATGCAGGTTGATATAGTTTTCGGAGAATGCCAAAAATCATTGTTTCTATAAGATACATTATATAAAATTCTTTTAAAAAATTATACAGTAAGTTGATATATAAAAAATAAAAACCGCTTATTCCAGTTAATAAGGAACGTGCGGTTTTTATTAAGCTTTTATATTTAAAGCAACATTTATATCGTTTTATATTTGGATAAAAAAATGGCAAACACATTTTTGTGTTCGCCATCTTTTTTATTGTTTCATTTTAAAATCATCTTTTTTACTTGCGCCATTGAAAATATTGTTAAATTAATTCTTATTTCTAGCTTTGGCACGAAGCTGATTATTCAATATCTTTTTCTGATTCTTAAACTTTCAGGTGTAACTTCAAAGAAGTTCATCCTCCGCCAAAAACTCTAAGCAAGCCTCAAGGCTCATCTGAACGGGCGGAACCAGTTTAAGAGCGTCATCGCTTCCGGAAGCACGGGTATTTGTCAGCTGTTTTTCTTACAAACATTAACGTTCATATCCTCCCTTTTTAGGGTTTATTCCAACAACCATACCCTCGTATACTTTAGTTCCCGGAGTAATAAACAGCGAGCCTCTGTCCTGAACCTTAAACAAACCATATCCTACGGCTTCACCGGTCTCAAACGCCACCAAAGAACCAGTGTGCCTGCTGCTTATCTCACCCTTATATGGCTGATACTCATAAAAAACCGAGTTCAGTATACCCTCGCCCTTTGTATCCGAAGTTAAAAAACTCATTTCTGTATCCCAGCAACCCGCGGGCAGGTATTAAATATTCAAGTTTCATTCTTCCGCCCTGAGGAGTCATCGAAACCATTTCGCCTTTACGCTGTCCGATTTTATCCATTACCGCGCCTACGCTCTCTTCAGGAACATCAATAATAAGTCTTTCTATAGGTTCACATTTTACTCCGTCGACTTCCTTATACAGAACTCTTGGAGTTCCGACTGAAAACTCATATCCCTCGCGGCGCATAGTTTCAATCAATATAGAAATGTGCATTTCACCTCTGCCGGCAACATTAAAACTGTCTGTTGACTCTCCTTCTGTTACCCTCAATGAAACATCCTTTAAAAAGTTCTCTCATCAAACGGTCGCGCAGCTGGCGTGAAGTTACAAACTTACCCTCTCTGCCTGCAAACGGACTGTCATTTACAGAAAACGTCATCTCAATAGTAGGTTCGCTTATCTTCACAAACGGAAGAGGAGCCGGGTCCTCAGGTGAAGCTATTGTATCTCCGATAGTTATTTCAGGAATACCCGAAAAACATATAATATCCCCAACTTTTGCCTCATCAACAGCAGTTCTGTTAAGACCGTCTATCTGATAAAGATTGACCATTTTTGCCTTATAGGGTTCATGGTTATTATGATATTCAGATACCATAACTTCCTGATTCTGTTTTTACACAGCCTCTCTCAATTCTGCCGATTCCGATTCTGCCCACATAATCATTATAATCTATTGAAGACACCAGCATTTGCATAGGGCCATCAGCATCTCCCTCAGGCGCCGGGATATAATCTTTTATTGTTTCAAACAGCACCTTAAGATCTTTTCCCTCTTCATACTGGGAAAGCGAAGCGGTTCCTGCCCTGCCTGAACAGAAAAGTATGGGACTTTCCAACTGTTCGTCATTGGCGTCAAGCTCTATAAAGAAGATCAAAATTTCATCAGGGATTTCATCAAGTCTGGCGTCGGCTCTATCTATTTTATTAACCACAACAATAACACGATGGTTCATTTCAAGAGCCTTTTTGAAGCACAAATCTCGTTTGAGGCATAGGACCTTCAGCAGCGTCAACAAGCAAAAATAACACCGTTTACCATCTTCAGAATACGCTCAACCTCTCCGCTGAAATCAGCGTGACCCGGCGTATCAATTATATTCATCTTTATACCGTCGTAATATACAGACGTGTTTTTTAGCAAGTATAGTGATACCGCGTTCACGTTCCAAATCGTTGTTATCCATAACGCGTTCCTCAACGACCTGGTTCTCTCTATAAACTCCGCCCTGTTTCAGCATTTCATCAACAAGCGTCGTCTTACCATGGTCAACGTGTGCTATTATCGCAATATTTCTCAAATCTTCTCTTACCATAAATTTTAGCTCCTTCTAACAAGAAAAATAGACACGGCACTCCGTGTCTCTTACATTTTAATATTATACCACAGAAAAACATGTTCTGTAAACGTAAAATATATTCAAAATTTGCAAAATAATATGCAATAAATCTTGATATATTTTTTTACTTTTTATATAAAAAGTTCGTTCTCTTTTTCTGTCGGCGCAAACCTTATGAAGTTTTAAAGACACCATCTTTAAAGCAAGCTTGGAAACAGCTCTGGCTCCGTTAGGGCAAACAGAAACGCATCTCATACAGGCAATACACTTTTCCGAATCTGCTTTATAATCTTTTTCCTATAGCTCCAACCGGACATTTTTCAGCACATATGCCGCAAGATACGCATTGTTTAGTTGGCTGAGGTGAAAATGGAACCCCGCCAAACTCACGGAACTTCTCATTTCCGGGTATATTTTCTATTCCATTTATATTATGTAATTTAAAAGTTTGTTTTTAAACTCTTTCGCATAATCTTTTTATTTCTTTAATATCTTTACTATCAGGTCTGTCAGCCGCTATATCAGTAACTATAGAATGCCTTGAAACTATGGAAGCCGCTCACCAAACAACAAATCAGCGTAATACGTAATA
>VOFK01004389.1_pt1 | contig 22630 bp, 28 predicted proteins | sample 5384121 | NCBI WGS metagenome assembly VOFK01 (sample SAMN12384730, study PRJNA508395) | human gut metagenome | isolation source: healthy gut J | host: Homo sapiens | reverse complement strand
GATGCTTCGTTCAGTTGCGTATTGCTTACCCAGAATCATCAACCTTATGATCAGGGCGAAAATCCTGAAGATGAAATGGGAAATTACTTCCAATGGATAGAACATACAGGTACTGATTTTGAAGCATTTATCAATAATCTCAAGGAAATTGACGAACCTACCGTTGTATTTATGATAGGAGATCATTATCCTTCTCTCAAAGGTGAAAACAGTGTTTATGATCAGCTTGGCATGAACGGTGACAATTGCGGAGTTCTTTACGAGCGACCATTTATCGTATGGAGCAATTATGATCTTGATTACAGCGGTATGCCGCAAGAAAAAGTTTTCAACATTCTATGCACCGTATGTTTTAATGGATCTTATTGACGCTCCAAGAGACAGTTTTATTCAGGCTATGATGGATAAAATGGAAACTACACCTGTTTATTCAACAAATTATGATGCTTCTGTGGGCAGAGACGAGGACTTGGATATTCTCACTTACGACAGAATTTTTAGGTGATATTGTTTCATCAAATGCGATTCCCGAGGAACTTAGAAAAACCGCTGATGAAGTAGAATAATAAAACAAAACGGACGTCTGTAAAAAGACGTCCGAATTTATAATTGAAAGGAATCTAATATGAAAGAAATTAAAATTGGAATGAAATCAGAAGCAGAAACAATTGTTACAAAAAGAAAATTTTGCCTGTTACTGTTGGCAGTGGTTCTCTGGAAGTCTTTGCAACTCCGATGATGACTGCACTTATGGAAAAGCGCGGCGCTACCGTATCAGAATGCATGGAAAATGACGAAACAACAGTTGGCACTATGCTGAATATTACTCACAGTTCCGCTACTCCGGAGGGTATGAAAGTGAAGGCGTATGCTGAAGTAATCGAAGTAAACGGACGTGAAATAACCTTCCGTGTTTGGGCAGAAGATGAAGCAGGTTTAATTGGTGAAGGTACTCACAAGCGTTTTGTGGTTTTTTGCAGAAAAATTCATTAAGAAAACAAAATCAAAAAATAATTAATATTTTAATATAATAAAATTTTTTTAAAATTTTGAATGATTCCATGATTAATGTCAATAATACTTATGCGGTTAAAAATTCACCGCTTAAATATTACGGATTCAAAATGCATTTGTGCTTTTTCCATTCCTCCGCACGGGAAGCTAAAGCAGCTTTTTGAATGTCGTGCGGAGGAATGGAGATTAATCATGAGCAATCAGAACAACCAAAACAACCAGAATCAGAACAATCAGCAGAACAACAACCAGCAGAATAATCAGAATCAGAAAAATCAGCAGAACAATCAGCAGAATAACAACCAGCAGAACAACAATCGCTAATTAAAAAAGCGGTACTTAATTGTACCGCTTTTTTATTATAATAATGTATATCTTGGCTGACCGTCAACCAGTCCGACAAACAGTGATTTTGGTCTTGCCCACATTTCACCTGTAGAAAGTGACTTATAAATTACAAGTTCCTCCAGAGTTTCACTGTGCTTTACAATTGAAACAAGTTCATATTCTCCGCCTTTATAATGACGGTATTTTCCGCCGATCACAATTTCTGTTTCAGTCGGCTTTTCTTCATGTACCGGTTCCGGTTCTTCGTTTACAATAGCGTCTTCAACAATTATCATTGATGAAAACGGCGGCATTTTAATATACGCATTACCGTTTTCAACATTTACTCTGTTTCCGCTGAGAACATCAACAAGCGCCGGTCTGTCAGTACCAAAACTCAAGTCAAAATCTCTGTCCTCAAGATTGAGCGCTACATAAACCTGCTGACCGTTCAATTCTTTCAGGAAAAAGCATCTGCTGATTTCTTATTATAATCGTATGGTATTTACCTGTTCTCAATGCAGGATAAGCTTTATAGATTCTTCCCAGCTTTACAATATGAGCATAAAGCTTTGTATTTTCAGAATTCATATCACCAAGATTCAGGCATGGTCTTAGATTATCGTCTGAATTATTTTCCTTAATACCCTTTACTCCATATTCCCCGCCGTAATAGATCGACGGTATACCCGGCATAGCGTAAAGCATTGTATATACATTGTAAATATGCTCAGGATTTGTAAGAGTGCTTGCTATACGGTTTACGTCATGATTATCAACGAAATTGTAAAGATTTATTCCGGGATAAATAGCATTGCTTCCCGACTGACGGTTTATAGAATAATCTATTTCAAAATAGTTCTTTGTATTATGCGAGGAATAAATTCCTTTATAACACTCATAGTTTGTTACACTGTCAAGCATTTCCGGATTTGCCCAGCGTTTATAGTCGCCGAAAATAATTTCACCCATAAGCCAGAATTCCGGATTCTTTCCTTTACAGTGTGAACGTATTCTCTTGAAGAAATCAAATTCAATACAGTCCGCAAAGATCAAATCTGATACCGTCTATCTCAAATTCATTCATCCAAAAATCGACAACATCAATAAGGTAATCGCAAACCTCCGGATTTCTAAGATTCAGCTTAACCAGATTATAATGACCGTTCCAGCCTTCATACCAGAAATTATCTCCACACGGACTCTGTCCGCCGAAGTTCAGATTATGAAACCATCCGCAGTAAGGAGAATTCTGACCGTTTTGCTGGATATCCTTGAACTTATCAAAGCCTCTTCCAACGTGATTAAAAACGCCGTCCAGTATAATTTTAATACCGTTCTCATGAAGCTGACGGCAAATGTCTTTAAATGAAGCGTTGTCGCCCAGACGTCTGTCAACAGTTTTGTAGTCAATGGTATCATAGCCGTGTTCAACAGATTCAAATACAGGACCAAGATAAACAGCGTCAACATTCATTTCCTTAAGATGAGGAATCCAGTCAACAAGCTTGTTCAGACGGTACTGAACTTCTCCTCCCTCATTATATTTAGGGAGCTCCGCAAAACCCCAAAGGGTAAATGTGATAAACTATCGCATTATCATACCAAAAAATTACTCATTGTTATTCACCTTTCTATTTTGATTCTAAAAAGTATGTAGCTTCCATATCTGCAACGCTTAATGCGAATGCAAGAGGAAACATTTCAAATGCTTTTTCCGATACTATTTCTGTCTTCAATACCGGAAAAACCCATATGGTATCTTATAGCAAAGGCTTCTTCACGGGTAAGCCGCATAAAAGCCTGACACTATATAAACTGATTTTTTCACCGTGCCCCGTAAGGCGCCTGGTCGTTAATAGTATAATAGGGAACCTTTTCCCATACTCCCTGTTCATTTTTAGCATTACGGTAATCCACCGAATAAAAATTCATTTTACATACGTCATGAAGCAAGGCTGTTAAAGCAATACTTTCGTTAGTATATTCCATTCCGTAAACGTCTTTGGTACGCTGTCTTGAAAGATAATCCTTAAGACAGTTATACACGTTAATACTGTGCTGAACCAGTCCTCCGGCATATGAACCATGAAAACGTGTGTCTTTGCATGGAGCAGTAAAAAAATCGCTCTGTTCGGAAATAAGATAATTTAACAGTTTGTCCGAACCGGGGCGTGTTATATTTTCCTTATAAATCTCAATAAATTCATTTTTATTTTTTTTTCAAGCATCTGATAACTCCTGATATTTTAGTTATTATATTTTAACATGTTTCTGATTTAATTTCAACCTTTTTTTAGTTATAAATAATCAAAAATAATTTGTAAATAATGTATAATTAAGTAATTTAATATATTTATTTTTGTTGAAATAATTCATAAAATATGAAAAATTGACAGATTTCTTTTTTAAAATCCCAAAAAACTATTGACTAAAATTCATTTTTAGTTTATGATATAAATGTATAATTTTACAGAAAATTTAATCAATGCAAGGAGAAGTATGGAATGAAATATTATATTGGTATCGACCTGGGCGGAACAAATATTGTTGCAGGAGTGGTTGACGAAAATTACAACATTATTTCAAAAGCCAGTACAAAAACAAATCTACCCAGACCTGAAAAGGAAATTGCAGACGATATGGCAAAGGTTTCCGTACAAGCAGTCAAGGAAGCCGGAATTTCGATGGAGCAAATTGAATGGGTAGGTATCGGAACTCCCGGCATTGCATACAGCGAAGAGGGTATTATTGAATATTCATGTAACTTAGGTTTTAATAACACTCCTATGGTTGAATATATAAAAAAAATCTATTGACAAGCCGGTGTTTATTGAAAAATGACGCCAATGCGGCGGCTTACGGCGAATATGTTGCCGGTGCGGCAAAAGGCGCTAAAAACGCAGTGTGCATTACTCTTGGCACAGGCGTTGGCGGCGGTATCATTATTGACGGTAAAATTTACTCCGGTTCAAATTTTGCAGGCGCTGAAATCGGTCATACTGTAATTGAAGTGGACGGTCCTCAGTGTGCGTGCGGAAGAAAAGGCTGCTTTGAAGTATTCTCATCTGCTACAGGTCTTATCAGAATGACAAAGGAAGCTATGGAAGCCGATAAAGACAGCGTTATGCACAAAATCACTGCCGAACGCAAAGGTAAGGTCACTGCAAGAACTTCGTTTGACGCTATGAGAATGGTGACAAAACTGCAAAAGCAGTTGTTGACAAATATATTAAGTATCTGGCTGCCGGAATCACAAATACAATAAATATTTTCCAGCCTGATATTCTCTGCATAGGAGGCGGCGTATGCAATGAGGGAGATCCGCTTCTTCTTCCTGTTAAGGAGCTTGTAAAACAAGAGGTCTATACAAAGAATTCTCCTAAAAATACTGAAATAGTCATTGCAAAGCTTGGAAACGATGCAGGAATAATCGGTGCGGCATTCCTTGGAAACGCTAAATAAATTATTATATAATGATAACAGCCTGAGAAATATTTTTCTCAGGCTGTTGTTTTTGCCGTTTTATCAGGCAGTTTTTAGTTTAAAGAATAAATCCTTCTGCTCTTAACCTGTCAATTGCGTCGCCAAGTACTGCGCATTTTGTATCTTCCCGGCTGCTGCCGGCGGAGCCAGGCACAACGGCGCTCCAGGGCAGCTCCACTATGCTGTCGCCGTTGATATCGGCCGGGGAGGCCCCGGAGTAGCAGTAACCATCGGCATAGCCGGCGGGGGCTTCCTCCTGCGGGAGGACCAGCCGGCCGTTCTGCACGCCCACAAGAAGGGAGGCAGTCATATCGGCATTGATGCGGCCGGAGAAAACGGTGCCGGGCAGCTCCTGCGCGATGAGGCCGGTGACCGATTCCAGGATGTTCTGCAGGCGCAGGGAGCTGTAAGCGGAATCCAGCACCGAGATGCCGGCGCCGCTCCAGCCGATGTACTGCAGGGTGACGCCGCCATCCACGGTGGCCGCTATGAGTTCTTCATAGCCGTCGCCGTCAAAATCGGCAATGGCCATGCCATCGCAGCTGATGTGAAATTCCTCCGAGAGGGCGGCATCCCGGTAGCGGTACAGGTACAGGGTATCAAATTCCCGGTCTGGTTCCCGCCAGCCCACCAAAAGGTCGGTGGCGCCATCGCCGGAAAGGTGCCTGAAATCCACGAAAAGAACCTCGCCCTCAGTGCCGGGCAGGGCATTGCGGGCCCGCCAGCGGCCGTCGGATTTATCCAGAATTTGCAGGTAGACCAGTGGCTCATCCTCCACGGTGTAAAAGACAACAGCTTCCTGCTCTTCATCACCGTCCAGATCGGTGAAAATGTAGGGGGAGCGGTAGCTGCCGCCGGCGGGGTAGCACAGTCGCAGCTCCTGGCCGACCACATCCCGCAGGGCTTCATCCACCTCGGTTTGCAGCTCGGAAAGGACGGGAGGTGTGAGGAGGGAATCGACATCGGGCTGGTAGAGATCGCAGCCGGAAAGGCCCAGCAGCAGGCCGGCCCCCAGGGCCAGAGTACAGATGAGCTTTTTCATGGCGGTTCCTCCTTTCCGGCCATTTGGGTACAAACACCCAATCTACCATCCTTCATTGTAGTCTTTTTCCAGCAGCCTGTCAATGAACGGGGTGTAAATTCGGCGGGCCGAAAAAGGAAAATTTTCTACGAAAAGGAAGCAGGAATTTCCGGGGGAAATTGCGTATCGCGCGCGTGCGCGCAGGCGGGCATGGTACGCGCGCGCGGGAGGGGTTATCCTAAAAATGGGAAAATGGGGGGGCGACCGTAGTGGTCGGAAAGAACGAGCAAGCGAGCAGCGCGAAGTTCTTTTCGGGTACCACAAGGCGGGCGACCGAAGGGAGCCCACAGAGAGACAAGCCCACGGGGAGTGGCGGCGGAGCCGCCGGGCGCAGGCAACCCCCCGCGCCCGTAGGGCGCGGGGCGCACTGCGGAAGCAGCGCGCAGCGGCTCCGCCGTGGCCGGCCGGCTGCGGAAAGCGGTGGAGCAAAAAGAACTCCCCCGCCGGGTGGCGGGGGAGGGAAGAGTTGGATCATTATTTGCGGTCGGTGGGGGCATTGGCGGCCAGCACCCGCTTTTCGGCATTGGTGACAAGATTGAGCAGGGAGGTGGCGAACAGCGGGTAATCCCGGCTGAGGGATTCGGTGGAGAGAGCCAGGGCATCCGGGTGGGTGATGGGGTCCATGCCCTCGGCAGGTTTACCGGCGGCGATCTGCTCGGCATTGGCCTGGCAGACCTGCATCATAGCGGCGGAATAGGGATGGGCGATCAGGCGGTTCAGCTTGAACATGGCGGGCTGGTTCTTCTCATTGGCGCCATGCAGGACGCGGAATGCCCGGTAGACCGCGAGCATCAGGAAATCGCTGACCTCGGTGACGAGGGCGCGGCTGCCGCTGCGGTTCAGGAGATCAAAGATGATATTAAGGGAATTGGTGATAAGCTTTTTATTAAGGGTGCACTGCACGCCATTGCGGAAGCTGTTCTCCTTGCCCGCGGCATCACTTTCCGGCAGCTCCTCGATGGTGAGGGTGAGGCCGTTGCGGTCCGGGGTACGACCCAGGATGTAATCGCAGGAGACCCCGTAGAAATCGGCGGCGCGCACCAGAAAATCAAGACCGCATTCCCGGATGCCGTTTTCATAATGGGAAAGCAAAGCCTGGGAGACCCCAAGCTGCTGTGCGGCACTCTTTTGGCTGATGCCCTTTTCTTTTCTTAGGAGAGTAAGCAAACGGGAAAATTCCGCGGCCACGGCGTACACCTCAAATCTAACATTATTACAGATAGTATAAATCATTATAATGGGGAAAGGGACATTTGTAAACCAAAAATGTCGAAGAAATGAAAGTTTCCTTAAAGTTTGTAAAATCCCATCAGAAATGCCCCGAAATTTTGTGATATTAAATAATGAGGAGTTCCTTTCACACCAAAACTGTGCTATAATATTATCCGGAAAAAGGAAAGAACGCAGGAAGGAGAGCAGGCATGAAGAACTATGTGCTGCACTTTATACGGCACGGCCGCACCGAACACCAGCGCCAGGGCGTTTATATGGGACGGCGCACCGGCTCCGAGCTTTCGGCTGAAGGGATAGGGGAGCTGCTGGCGCTGCGGCGGGAATATGACTACCCCTCGGCGGAGGTGGTATTCAGCAGCCCGCTGCCGCACTGTTTACAGACGGCGGATTTTCTCTACCCGGAGAGCCGGCTGATGGTGGTGGACGAGCTGGCGGAGATGGACTTTGGCGTCTATGAGGGCAAGAGCCTGGAAGAGCTGAAGGACGACCCGGAATTTGGCCGGTGGCTGGCGGATTCTCACCACCAGAAGCCCCCGGAGGGGAAAGCGGCGAGGAGTTCTTGATAAGGATCCAGGCGGCGGTGGCCGCAATGATAGATTACATGGCGCAAAATGAGATCTTTGAGGCGGCGGTGGTGACCCATGGCGGTGTCATTGCTACGCTGATGTCCACCCTGGGGCTGCCGCGGCAGCCGCTGCAGTTCTGGAAAACCAGCGGCGGGCGGGGCTTTACCTGCTTTGTGCATCCGCAGATCTTGGCAAAACGACCACCTGATGGAGGTGGCGGGCATTCTGCCGCACGGGGCGGCGACCGCCTGCGATAATGGGACCAAAAAGAAAGGATGAGATGCGATGACTCTGAACAAAGCCATAAAATTTAACGCGAAAAAGTGCCTGAGGAATAACTGGGGCCGGGCCATTCTGATCTTTGTGATCATGGTGGCGGTGAGCGCGGTGCTGGGCGCTTTGGATAATGCGATCTTTTCCGCCTTTGGCTTTCACCGGGTGGAGATCAGCATAGATCTGCTGCGGGGCGCTATATGGAATGGTGGCTGGCGGAGGGCGCCGATGTGACCTGGTATGAGGTGGCGCTGAGCATCCTGCTTTCGCTGGTGCAGCTGTGCATTATGGCACCGCTGACACTGGGCGCCGCCAACTGGGCGCTGGAGCTTTCCGATGGGCGGAGCAATGCCATAGGTGAGCTGTTCTGGGCCTTTGATAACGCGGCGTGGTACCGCAGCGTATGGATGAGCATTACCGTGGCGGTAAAGACGGGGCTGTTCGCCATCGCGGTGGAGGCGATCCCGACGGCGATGATGGCGATAGGCGCGGCCAACCTGTGGGAGAATCGCTCCCTGGGGGTGCCGCTGGTGGTCATCGGCAGTGTGCTGATGCTGGTGGCGCTGCCCTTTACCTGGTGGTTTGGCGCGCGGTACATGGCGGCCAACCTGCTGCTGTGCGACCGGTACTACTACACCGTAAAAGAGGCGACAAGGCTTTCGGTAGCGCTGACCCGCGGCCGCCGCTGGCAGATCGTAGGATTTTACCTTTCCTTCCTGCCGTGGTACCTGCTGTGCTGCCTGGTGCTCCCGCTTCTGTATGTCATCCCCTATGTGGCGGTGGCCGGCACCATGATGGCCCGGTATCTTTTTGAGGACTATCTGCTGGGGCAGAAGAAGCTGGATGTTTCCGACCCGGATCAGCTCATCATTGATGATGTGGCGCCGGAGGATTACCACAAGGCCCGTGAGGAGCAGGGAATGGAGGCTCCGGCCCCTGCCGAGGAGCCGTTCACCGCGCCGGAGGAGGCCCCGGAGGAGGATAACGGCGGCATAGCGGAGCTGTAAACCGAATAGATGGCAAAAAGGAAGAGCCCCTGTGAGGGGGCTCTTTTTTGCAGTTTGTAAAAGGGGATGGGGCCAGGCGGCGCGGCGAAGCGGGGGAGGGCCGTGCCGCCCCGCAGGGGCGGCGGCCCGAGAGACAGCGCAGCCGAGCCGCCGGGGATTACATGAGGGGGGCCAGCAGCTTAAGCAGGGCGCACAGGGCACTGGTGCCGCGCAGTTTGCTGCGGAGCTCCTCAATGGTGATGAGGCGGCTTTTTTCCAGGGTCTCTTCGATGTCCTTTTTGATCTCGGCAAGGACGGGGGTATGGTACAGCAGCACGGCGTTTTCGTAGTGGAGGTACAGGCTGCGGTAATCCAGGTTGGCGGTGCCCACCATGGCTGCCTTGTCATCGCACAGGCACATTTTGGCGTGGATGAAGCCGGGCTGATACTCATAGATCTTGACGCCGCTTTGGATGAGGGTCTGGTAATAGGAGCGGCTGACCATGTGGACATACCATTTATCCGGGTGGGAGGGGGTGATGATGCGGACATCCACGCCGCTTTCCGCCGCGGTTTTCAGGGTGGTGACAAATTCATTATCCAGGATGAGGTAGGGTGTGGTGATATAGACATAATGGTCCGCCCGCTGGATGAGGTGCAGATAGGCATTCTCCGCCGCATTAAAGTGATCCAGGGGGGAATCGGGGGTAGGGGCTGCACATAGCCCTGCGCCGGGAGCGCCCGCGCGGTGAGGTATTCTTCCTCGGGACGGTCGAGGGTATCGCTGCCGGCGTTCAAGGTCCACTGCTGGAGGAACATACGGGTAAGGCTGCGCACCGCGGCGCCACGCAGCAGCACGGAGGTATCCTTCCAGTGGCCGAAACGCTCCACCTTATTGATGTATTCATCGGCCAGATTGATGCCGCCGGTGAAGCCAACCTGGCCATCGATGACGCAGATCTTGCGGTGGTCGCGGTAATTAAGGCTGGGATCCATGCTGGGGCGCATGGGGTTATACGGAACAGCCTTGATATTGAAGCCGGCCAGTTCCTTGGGATAGCTGGCGGAAAGCCGCTGAATGCAGCCGAAGTCATCGTAGATGACGCAGACCTCCACCCCGGCGGCGGCCCGCTCCCGCAGAATTTCCAGGACGGAATCCCACATCAGGCCTTTTTCGAGGATGAAATACTCGAGGAAGATGAATTTCTTGGCCTTGGGCAGCTCCCGCATCAGCTGGCGGAAGAAATCCTCGCCCAGAGGGGCGTATTCCACCTGGGTGCCGCCATAGGCCGGAAAGCCGGAGATATTGCGGATATAATCGGTGAGGACGCGGTGGTGGGGGTATTGCTCCAGCAGGGCGGTAGTGTCGCCTTCCTCAGCGGTAAAGAGCGCCGGGTGGGCCGCTTCATTGGCGGCGATCTTCTCCCAGTAGCGGTGGGGCAGTGTTTTATTGCCGAACTTGAGGTAGAAGAACCAGCCCACCACCGGCAGCGTCATGATGAGGATGATCCAGGTGATCTTGTAGGAGGGGTTATCATCCTTGGCGACTAGCCAGATGACAATGATAAGACTGAACAGCACAAAGGCGGCGTAAAGATAGGTGGAGTAGCTGCTGATATTGAACAGGATAACGGCGAAGATGCCGATTTGGACCACGATGAGCAGAGAGAACCAGAATACCCTGCTGATGAGGAAGCGCAATATTTTTTTCATGCCGCACCGCCTTTCCCGAAAATGCCGAATGACTATATTACAAGTGTTATAATATGTTATATCTATTTTACATCAATTAGAGGGAGCTTGTCAAACCACAGAGAGGGGCTGGTGTACCAAGGAAAAAGGGTGTATAATAGGCCAAGAAACGCAAGGGAGGCGGGAATATGCCGTGGAGCGAATGGATAAAGGAGCCGGTATGCTGGCTGGTGAGCTATCTTATTATCGCCAATTTGGCGGGCTTTGCTATGATGGGAATCGATAAATATAAAGCGAAGCATGAGCGTTGGCGCATCCGGGAGCGGACGCTGATGCTGACGGCCGCTTTGGGCGGCTCGGTGGGAGTGTTCTGCGGGATGCGGGTATTCCACCACAAGACGCTGCACAAGCTGTTCCGCTGGGGCGTGCCGGCCATTATGGCGGTACAGGCGGCGCTGGCCGTGTATCTTATCTGGTTCCGCTAAAAGAAATAAAAGAAGCAGAAAAACCGCCGCATTGCTGCGGCGGTTTTTCTGTGCTTGTGACAATTGTGTGATAGAGGTAAGAGAGAGGTTAATGTGTTGACTGTAATCTGAGGGTTTTTGAGGAGGTCAGCTAAGGGTTTTTGTTCCCTTGCTGTGATTTTATTATAGAGCATCGCAAAGGAAAAGTTGTAAAGCGTTTATGAACAATAAATGAAACTTTTTTGGGAAATTTAACACAAAATCGTGAACAAGGCTATTCGGAGAGATTTCACAAAGGAAAATGGCGTTTTGACTAAAATGTGGCGATCACTTTGCAGCAAAATATATGAAAAACAAGGATTGACAGCGGGCCGCGGCGTGATTATAATGACTAATTTGTTAGAGGAATAAAAATGCGAAAGGCCGGGGAACGGCCTGTGGAGTGAAGAATATGAATGAGAAAACAGCCCAATTTTCCCTGCGGGGGCTTTTTCAGCCGCGGGACCTGACAGAGGGCACCCCCTGGAAGACGATCCTGGCCTTTGCGCTGCCCATTATCATCAGTTACCTGCTGCAGCAGGTGTATACCATCAGCGATGCGGCCATAGTGGGGCAGACGCTGACGGCCGGTGAGGTGGCCGGGGTGAATGATACCACCTCCATTATCTTTATCTTTTTGCAGTTCGCGTTTGGTGTCAGCGCGGGTTTTTGCGTGGTGACGGCCGCGGAGGTGGGCGCCCACCATGAAGCCGGGGTGCGGCGCTCGCTGGCGGCGCAGATCCTGCTTTCGGCGGCGCTGACGGTGCTGCTGACCGGGCTGGCACTGCTGCTCTTGAAGCCGATGCTGGCGTGGATCAATGTGACGCCGGAAAGTCCGGAGGTGTACCGCGCGGCCCATACCTACTGCGCTATCATCTTCGCGGGCATCGGGGCGCAGCTTTTCTATAATTTTATCTGCTCCTTTTTGCGCAGCATGGGGGATTCGGTAACGCCGCTTTTGTTCCTGCTGTTTTCCACCATCCTCAATATCGGGCTGGACCTTTTGTTCATTGTGTCCTTCCATTGGGGTGTTGCCGGGGCGGCCATTGCCACGGTGGCGGCACAGCTTATCAGTACGGTGGGGTGCTTTCTCTACGCCTTTGTAAAGTACCCCAAGCTGCGGCTCCACAGGGAGGACTGGCAGGTGACGCTGGGGGATATGCGCCGGCACCTGGGGCAGGGTATCCCGCTGGGACTGCAGTTTTCGGTGCTGGCTATCGGTATTATCGTGATGCAGAGCGTGGTGGTGAAGTTCGATATCCTGGAGGGGGAGATGATCTCCAACGCGGCGCAGAATGGCTTTGGCGCGGCGAATAAGCTGAACAATCTGCTGATGACCCCGATGAACGGCCTGGGCACGGCCATGACCAGCTATACGGCCCAGAACATGGGCGCCGGGCAGCCGGAGCGCATCAAAAAGGGAACGCTGCAGGCGCTGGCGATGGTATCCATCCTGACGGGCATCTCCATTGCGATTGGGCTGGGGCTTTCCTTTGGCGGCAGCTACCTGCGCATCTTCCTGAGCGTCGATAAGGTGACGGCCGAAACGATGCGCTATGGCAACACCTATCTATATGTGGATCTGGCGATGTATCTCTTTTTGGGGTTCATCTTTGTGGTGCGCAACTGTGTGCAGGGCATCGGGCTTTCGAGGTTTATCCTGGGGGCAGGTACCGCGGAGCTTCTGGCCCGGGTGGCGGTGTGCCTGCTGCTGCCGGCGGCTTTTGCGGGCGGGGAGGTAACAGCGGCGGCCCCGGCGATTTCCTTCTACGCGCTATGCGCGGCGGACCCCGCGGCCTGGATGGCGGCAGATGCCGTGCTGATGATCCCCTTCCTGCGGGATATTATGAGAAAATGGCAGTGAGAGCTGCCGTTTTTTCTTATCCGCAGGGAGGAAAAAATTTCTTCTTATTTTGGTAAAACAAATGTTTGCAATTTAAGAACATATGTGCTATACTACTTTTAGAAACAGATAAGGGAGGCCGTGCTATGCAGGAAATCAGCCAAAAAGCCCGCCAGGTGCTGGAGTATCTGACCCAGAGAGAGAGCAGCATTCCGCCCACGGTGCGGGAGATCGGTGCTGCTTTGCAGATCAAATCCACCTCGACCGTCCACAAGTATCTGACGGAGCTTGCCACCGCCGGGTACATCGAAAAGGGCGATAAGATGAACCGTGCTATATCCCTGCCGCAGCAGCAGAGCGCCAAGGTGCCGCTGCTGGGCGTGGTCACCGCCGGCCAGCCTATTCTGGCGGTGGAGGACATTGAGGGTTATGTGCCCTACCAGGGCGGCCGTTACCCCGCCAATGAGCTGTTTGCGCTGCGGGTCCGCGGCGAGTCCATGATCGAGGCGGGGATCCTCAGTGGGGATATTATTATCGTGCACCGCACGCCCGCGGCCCAGAATGGGGAGATCGTGGTGGCGCTGGTGGAGGATGAAGCCACCGTCAAGCGCTTCTACAAGGAAAACGGGCATTACCGCCTGCAGCCGGAAAACAGCACCATGGAGCCCATTATTGTGGATTCGGTGCTGATCCTGGGCAAGGTGGTAGCACTGCTGCGGGAATACTAAGAAGAAGTCCGCAAAAAAGGCGGGCGGCGCGGCGGCGCGTGCGAGGGGCGACCGGAGGGAGCCCCGAGGAGAGCAGAACCGCGATGCCCGGTAAGCGTGCCGCTATTTTGAAAAGCTGAATAAAAGGAAGCCTCCTGCCAAAGATGTGAGTATCTTACGGCAGGAGGTTTTTATAATGGAAAGCATGATGGAAAAGCTGTGCGGCACCCGCACCGAGGAAAATCTCAGGACAGCCTTTGCGGGAGAATCACAGGCAAGGAACAAGTACACCTACTACGCCAAAAAGGCCGAGGAGGACGGCATGAACCAAATCGCGGAGATCTTCCGCATTACGGCGCTTAATGAGGAACAGCACGCGAAGATCTGGTTCAAGCTACTGAATGACGGAATAGGCTCCACAGAGGAGAACTTGAAAAACGCCGCGGAAGGAGAGCACTTTGAGTGGGCGGAAATGTACGCCGATTTTGCCAAAACGGCCGAAGAGGAGGGCTTTGCAAACATCGCGCGGCTATTTAGCGGGGTGGCGGCCATAGAAAAGAGCCATGAGCAGCGATTCCTAACGCTGGAGCGCTCCGTCCGGGAGGGGGGAGTATTCCAAAGTGGGGAGGAGACCACTGTTTGGATCTGCCGCAACTGTGGGCATATTGCCGTGGGTAAGACAGCGCCGCAGGTTTGCCCGGTGTGCAACCACCCGCAGGCGTACTTCCAGCGCCGGGCGGAAAACTACTGATGTGAGAAGGCGGGCGCTCCGGAGCGGGCAAGGGCTGCCCGCAGCAAAGCGGAGGGGCAGCCCTGAGAAGCGCAGGGGCGCCCGCCTGGCTGGACAAAGCCGCCCCTTTGCAGGGACGGCTTTTTAAGTTAGCTTATTGCAAGGATCAAGCCTTGAACATGAGCAGCAGGAAGCCAGCGGCTACAGCGGAACCGATAACACCGGCTACATTGGGGCCCATGGCGTGCATCAGCAGGAAGTTGGTGGGGTTGTACTTACGGCCCTCGACCTGAGATACACGGGCAGCCATAGGAACGGCGGAAACGCCGGCAGAACCGATCAGAGGATTGATCTTGCCGCCGGTGAGCAGGCACAGCAGCTTGCCCAGCAGTACACCACCAGCGGTGGAGAAGCAGAAGGCAGCCAGACCCATTACGACGATACCAATGGTCTGCAGGGAAAGGAAAGTCTGACCATCGGCGGTAGCGCCAACGGTGGTACCCAGCATGATGGTAACGATGTTGCAGAGAGCGTTCTGCGCGGTGTCGGAAAGACGCTCAACGCAGCCGGCCTCACGGAACAGGTTACCCAGCATCAGGCAGCCGATCAGAGAAGCGGTATCGGGGATGAGCATGATAACAACGCAGGAAACAACAATGGGGAAGATGACCTTCTCCGCCTTGGAAACCTTGCGCAGCTGGCCCATCTTGATGACGCGCTCTTTCTTGGTGGTAAGAGCCTTCATGATGGGGGGCTGGATGAGCGGGATCAGAGCCATGTAGGAGTAGGCAGCTACTGCGATGGCAGAGAGCAGCTCGGGAGCCAGCTTATTGGTAACAAAGATAGCGGTAGGACCATCCGCGCCGCCGATGATACCGATGGAAGCAGCCTGAGCAGCCGTGAACAGGTGCTCGCCGCCGACGGTGATGGCATTGGCGAAGATGAAGGCAATGTAGATACCCAGCTGAGCGGCAGCGCCGAGCAGCAGGGAGATGGGGTTGGCCAGCAGCGGGCCAAAGTCGGTCATCGCGCCTACGCCCATGAAGATGAGGCAGGGGAAGATGGAAGACTTAACGCCGCGGTGGATGATACGCAGAACGCCGGAATCATACCAGTGAACATTGGCCAGCTGGGACTGGGCAGCAGCCAGTTCCGAGACAAGCGTTGGGTTGGTAGGATCGGCGGCCAGTGCGGCCGAAGCATTCTTTACCGCAAGGGTGGCGGCTTCGGTGGCATCGGTCATAATACCGGTATCAGGCAGGTTGGCCAGCATCATACCAAAAGCGATGGGCAGCAGCAGCAGCGGCTCAAAACCCTTTACAATGGCGCAGTACAGCAGCACAAAGGAAATGAGCAGCATGACGCCCTGCTGCCAGCTGAGATTAGCAAAGCCGGAGCGAGCAAAGGTCTCGCTGAGAATTCCTAAAAAGTCCATTTAGTATATCCTCCCTCTATCAAGAAAGAGTAGCAAGAACATCATCGGTGTTAACAGAAGTGCCCTTGGCAGCGACGGAAGCAACGGTACCATCGCAGGGAGCAACGATATCGTTTTCCATCTTCATAGCCTCCAGAATCAGAATGACATCGCCGGCCTTTACAGCGGTGCCAACAGGAGCGACCACATTAAGTACAGTGCCGGGCATGGGGGCGGTTACATTGGCGCCGCCGGCGGGAGCAGCCGCTACGGGAGCGGGGGCAGGAGCGGGGGCGGGAGCGGGGGCAGGAGCGGGGGCGGGAGCGGCTACAGGTGCGGGAGCAGGAGCAGCCTTGGGAGCGGGGGCAGCAGCAGGAGCGGCAGCCGCGGTGGTATTGGTGATCTTAGCAGTATTCTTCTCAACTTCTACTTCATAGTTCTTGCCGTTGAGAGTAACAACATACTTGGCCATTTGGTTTTTCCTCCTCTAAAAATTAGCAAGCTTTGATGGATTTGATGGTGACGGTATCCAGCGTAAAGCCGTTTTCGGTGGCGCACTTGGAAACCAGCTCAGCAGCCTCCTCAGGCTTCAGGCCGCCCAGATTCTCAGGCAGCTCGATAGCGCGGATCGCACGGAAAGACAGCTCAGAGGGCTGAGCTCCCAGCTTATCAGCGGTGATCGCCATGACCATGGCAGCGGTGGGCTCATCCACGCCGCACAGGGCCAGAACAGGCTTCAGAACATTGTAGCCGGCAACGAGGGTACGCACGGCAGCCGCCGGTGCAGCAACCTTAGGAGCAGGCGCAGCAGCGGGAGCGGCTTTGGCAGCGGGTGCCGCGTTACCTTTTTTTCCAGCAATGGAAGACACGACCTTGCCCATCAGCATGATGATAAGAGCCAGAATGATCAGCTCCATGAATACGACCAGCATACCGATACCAGCCATAGTGAGCGACTCGCCAAAGGTCAGGTTGTAGCTGCCGCCGTTGGCTACGCGCTCAGTCAACATTTGTACTAACATCAGTCTTTACCTCCTTCTTGTGTTATTTTACCTCACGGATAGAAAAGTGAATTTCGTTATCATCCTCTTTGCGGTCACGCTTCTCAAAGTAAGCCTCCGCCTGCGCGGGGAACGCAATGTAGGAAAGAACATCCTCATCGCTGTGGGCACGCTCTCCCAGCTCCCGCTTGGCTTTCTCAAAGCCGGGCTCCAGCAGGTCGGCGTAGCGCTGGGTAATGGGTTTTTCGTCACCCAGCACCAGCTTCTGTACTTCGGGGTCTATCTTGCCCGGAGCGCGGCCATACTCGCCTTTGACATAGGCTTTGATCTCTTTGGAAACATTCTTATAGCGTCCGCCGGTCAGCACATTTACCGTGGCCTGAACACCGACCATCTGGCTCATGGGCGTAACGAGCGGAGGATAACCAAGATCTTTGCGTACCTTCGGTACTTCCAGCAAAACGGCATCCAGCTTGTCCAGCGCCTTCTGCGCGGTAAGCTGGGCCACCAGGTTGGAGAGCATACCGCCCGGCACCTGATAAATGAGGGCATCGGTGGCATTACCCATGACCACGGGGTTCAAGAGGCCGTTGGCCAGGTACTTGGCCCGGATGGGCTTAAAGAAGTCATTGATCTTCTTTACCACATCATCCTTGACGGAGATCTCGTAGCCCATTTCACGCAGGGCGTAAACAAGGGTCTCCGTGGGGGGCTGGCTGGTGCCGCCGGAGAAGCAGGAAACAGCGGTATCGATAACATCGGCGCCGGCTTCCACAGCCTTCATCAGCGTCATGGGGCCCAGACCCGTGGTATTGTGGGTATGGATGACGATGGGAACCTTGATCTCTTTCTTGAGCGCGGTCACGAGGTCATAGGCCTCCTTCGGGCTCATAATGCCGGCCATATCCTTGACGCAGATGGATTGAACGCCCAGCGCCTCGATCTCCTTGGCCAGCTTCACATAGCTTTCCAGGTTATGAATGGGGCTGATGGTGTAGCAGATGCAGCCGGAGGCATGCGCGCCACACTTCAAGGTCTCATCCACGGCCACTTCAATATTGCGGATATCGTTGAGCGCATCAAAGATACGGATGATATCAATGCCGTTTTCCACCGACTTGCGCACGAACATGCGCACCACATCATCGGGGTAGTGCTTGTAGCCCAGCAGGTTCTGGCCGCGCAGCAGCATCTGCAGCGGGGTCTTGGGGCAGGCCTTCTTTATCTTGCGCAGCCGCTCCCAGGGATCTTCGTTGAGGTAGCGCAGGCAGCTATCAAAGGTGGCGCCGCCCCAGCACTCCAGCGAATAATACCCTGCGTTATCCAGCTCGCTCAGGATCGGCTCGAACTCATCAAACGCCATACGGGTCGCGATCAGGGACTGGTTGGCATCGCGCAGCACAGTCTCGGTGAACTTTACGGTTTTTTTCATGGCAATCCCTCCTGCGGTTTTAGTTTCCTGCATCAGTTTAATACAGAATAGGAATGACGCGGCGGGGATAAACGGAATACGCCGAGCACAATCCGTTATGATCCCATTTAACGCTTACCTTGGTATTATAGTACATTTTCGACCGAAAGTGCAATACCTTATCGATTTAATTTAGGGAATTTTTCATAGCAAAATTATCATAAGACTTTTCGGCGACAAATCGGCGGCTACTATTTTATTTATATTAACGAAATCTTAGTGCGCATGACAAAATTATAACAAAAACGGGAAGGATCGGCTCCTCCCCGTTTGTGAATTGTTTACATATCCCGGCTGGCCACAAAGTTGATGCCCGTCCCGCCGATATCGGCTAGGATGACCTGTCCGCAGGCCACCGGAGCGGTCACTTCCACCGTATCCAGCATCCGCACGGCATCCCGCACCAGAGAACGGGGCAGGGCGCCGTCGGTTTTTACCGGCAGGCGGGGGTGAATGCCCCCGGTGATCCTGACCGTGGAGGTGACCACCCGGGTGGGGTTGGTCATCTCCGCCACGCCGTACTGCTGCCCGCGCGGGCAGCCATAGCCCGCGATCTGCCAGCCCTCGGCCGTCTGCTCGGCGGTCAGGTGGCAGCCCTTGGGGCACACGATGCAGATAAGCTCCTGTTTCATCGGCTAGCCTCCTCCTTTGCTATCACAGAGATGGTGACGCTCCCAACGGCTTTTTCCAGCAGGGGACGGGGCAGCGCGATCTTTTCCATCTCGCCGGGGGCCATGTACTCCCGCGGGAAGCGGCAAAGCAGTGTGCCGGCCTCATCGGTCACGGTGATGACACGATCCCGGTAGACATTATTCACCCGGAAAATACTTCGCACAGCTTATCCACACCCTCTACCCGGATGTGCTGGGGCACGGTATAGTTGACGGCATTGCCGTTTTTCAGCTCGATGCACCGGCCGCCGATCTCTTCGCCCAGGGCGTAGCGGGCCGCGGCGGCTCCGGCCTTTTCACTTTCGGCCGAAACGAAATCCACCAGGTCATGCACATGCACCACATTGCCGCAGGCAAAGATACCCGGTGCCATGGTCTCCATGTTTTCATATACGATAGCACCGTTGGTGCGGCGGTCCATAGGGATGCCAGCGCCGCGGGTCAGCTCGTTTTCCGGGATAAGCCCGACTGAAAGCAGCACGGTATCGCAGTCAAAGGTCTGCTCGGTGCCGGGAATGGGCCGGCGGGCCTCATCTACCTGGCTGATAACCACCTGCTCGACACGCTCCCGGCCCTTGATATCGGTGATGGTGTGGGAAAGATACAGGGGGATATTGTAGTCATTCAGGCACTGGACGATATTGCGGTTCAATCCGTTGGAATAGGGGCAGAGCTCCACGCAGGCCAGCACCTTGGCGCCCTCCAGCGTCATGCGGCGCGCCATAATAAGGCCGATATCGCCGGAACCGAGAATGACCACCCGGCGGCCGACCATGTAGCCTTCCATATTGACATAGCGCTGTGCCGCCCCTGCGGTAAAGATACCGGCAGGCCGGTCGCCCGGAATGGCAATGGCCCCGCGGGTGCGCTCCCGGCAGCCCATGGCCAGCACCACAGCCCCGGCCTTCAGCTCCTGGTAGCCATCCACGGTATTGATGCAGCAGACCCGGCGGTCGGCGGTGATCTCCACCACCATGGTATCCAGCATCACTTCCGCCTTGGTTTGCCGCAGCAGCTGAATAAAACGCCCGGCGTATTCGGGACCGGTCAGCTCCTCCTTAAAGCGGTGCAGGCCAAACCCATTGTGGATACACTGATTGAGGATGCCGCCCAGCTCTTTGTCCCGCTCGATGACCAGGACTTTCTTGGCGCCCTTTTCGCAGGCGGCGCAGGCGGCAGCCAAGCCGGCGGGTCCGCCGCCGATGACAATGACATCGTATTTTTTCATTGGGCGTCGCCTCCTTTTTCGGCTTTGGAGCCGGTCTTGGTCTCGCCGCACAGCAGCCAGCTGCCTTCCTCATCCATCAGCACCTGCTCTTTGGGGAGGCCCAGCTCCCGGGCAATGATCTCGTGCACACGCGGGCCCGCAGAAGCCGCCCTGACAGCGGCCCATGCCGGCATTGCAGCGGCGCTTGATGGCATCGATAGAGGTGGGAACGATGGGTCGGTGCAGCGCCTCTACGATCTCCCCTTCGGTAACAGTCTCACACCGGCAGATGACCCGGCCGTACAGAGGATTTTCCTTAATGAGAGCAGCCTTTTCCTTGGGGGAAAGGTGCCGGAACACTGTGCGCTTGCGGGTATCGGTAAAGTGCTCTTTTTCTACGGTTTCCAGGCCGCAGCCACGCAGCAGCTCCACCGCCTTTTCCGCTATGGCAGGCGCGGCGGAAAGTCCCGGGGAACGGATCCCGGCCAGATTGATAAAGCCAGGCGCCTGTTTGGATTCCTCTATAATAAAATCCTCCTGCTGGGTATAGCAGCGTACCCCGGAAAAATTGCGGATGCTCTCCCGGTAATTGAGATCCGGCACGCTGCGGGCAGCCGCGGTGCGCACCTCCTCCAGTCCAAAGGCGGTATTGGCCACGCTTTCCACATCCTCCACAGCATCGGCGCTGGGCCCAACGATCAAATTCCCGTGAACGGTGGGGGAGACTAGTACGCCCTTGCCCCTTTCATTGGGACATTGGAAAATGACATGCTCCACCACATGTCCCTGCGATTTATCCATTATATAATATTCGCCCCGTACGCCCTGCACGGTAAAGCCGGCGCCGCCCGCCATCTCGTGCACCTTATCGCAGTGCAGCCCGGCGGCATTTATAATATAGCGTGCCTCAAAATTCCCCTTGGGGGTATGCAGGCGGTAGCCCTCCCCGGCGCGGTCTATGCCGGTAACGGGGGCGGAAAGCCGCAGCTCGCAGCCGTTCACCACGGCGGTCTCGGCCAGCGCCAGCGCGTATTCCCACGGGCTTACGATGGCGGCGGTGGGGGCGTACAGCGCGGCGGTCACTTTGTCGCTCACATTTGGCTCCAATGCGTGCACTTCATCAGCGGTCAGCAGCTCAATGCCGGGCACACCATTGGCAAGGCCCTGCTGGTACAGCTTCTCCAGGTGGCGCTCGTCCTCCTCACCAAAGGCCAGCACCAGCGAGCCGATCTCCTCCCGCTCCACATCTAGTTTTTTCGCACAGCTCCTTGGCCAGCGCTACGCCGCGCACATTGGTCTCGGCCATCAGGGTGCCGGGGGTGGGGTCATATCCCGCGTGCAGAATAGCGCTGTTGGCTTTGGTGGTCACATTGGCCACATCAAGTTTTTGGCCTTCCAGCACCAGCACGCGGCAGTTGTACCGGCTCAGCTCGTAGGCAGCAGCGGCGCCCACTATCCCGCAGCCGATGACAGCAACATCATACATCATTGGTTCCTCCTTTTTAATGAAAGAAACAGATTGTTAAAACCACCACAAATATACCATTATAAAGGGGGCTTTTCAATAGCAAAAAGAAAAGAAAACCGTAAAAAAGTGATTGACACCGGCTTTTCGCTGTGGTATGATATAAAAGCTGTCGGGTAAGACAGCAAGCCGCACCTTGAAAATTGAACAGCATTCACTTGAAATTGATCGAAAAGTCAATGGAGAGTCCTTTGTAAATTTAAGAGAAGAAGTACTCTTAAAAACACAAGTAACGCAAAAAGCGAGTTGTTATGGATTAAACGATCATAAAAACGATCATAATTACCTTTAATAGGTGTTTAGATACTATTTATTAAGAAAGCCTGATCCCGGCTCAGGACGAACGTGCTGGCGGCGCGCCTAACACATGCAAGTCGAACGGAGATTACAGGCGAAGTTTTCGGATGGAAGCTTGTAAACTTAGTGGCGGACGGGTGAGTAACACGTGAGCAACCTGCCTATCAGAGGGGATAACGATTGAAACCATCGCTAATACCGCATGACATAGCGGAACCGCATGGGTTCTGTTATCAAAGATTTTATCGCTGATAGATGGCCTCGCGTCCGATTAGATAGTTGGTGGGGTAACGGCCTACCACTGTCGACGATCGGTAGCCGGACTGAGAGGTCGAACGGCCACATTGGGACTGAGACACGGCCCAGACTCCTACGGGAGGCAGCGTGGGGATATTGGTCAATGGGGGAAACCCTGAACCAGCGACGCCGCGTGAGGGAAGATTTGTCCTCTGACAAACTCGTCTTTCGACAAAACGAGACGGTACTGAGGAGGTGAAAAGCTTACGGCTAACTACGCGCCAGCAGCCGCGGTAATACGAGGTGGCGTTAACCGGAATTACTGGGTAAAGGAGCAATACGTAACCGAAACGAAGCAATACCGAT
>VOFK01001464.1_pt1 | contig 22631 bp, 27 predicted proteins | sample 5384121 | NCBI WGS metagenome assembly VOFK01 (sample SAMN12384730, study PRJNA508395) | human gut metagenome | isolation source: healthy gut J | host: Homo sapiens | reverse complement strand
ATAATTCTGTGTAAAAACATCCGTACCTTGTTGTGTAAATATCTGATAAGTAGTCGTATTATAGATATTTTTCAAGTTTGAGTAGCAACCTACAATCAGACTCTCATATCCACCCTTTGTCTGATAGTATTTGTCCGCTGACTGGCTGGAATGGTTCACTTCGTCCAGAAAATCAGAACAAGCAGTCATTCCAAAAAGTAAATAACAGAAGCGTATACTTCAAATATCTTTTGTTTATCATAGATCTGTTTTTTAAAATGAAATATTAACACCAAGTAAAGCATTCATAGTCATACCGTCCGTATCTCCGATGTTAGTAAGATCAGGCTGTTCGGGATCAAGACCTCTGAACTTCGTAAGAATGAAAGGATTCTGTACAGTCACATAGATGCGGGCGTTATCCAGTCCCCATTTTGACATCAGTCTCTTGTTTAAAGTATATCCCAACGTGATATAGGAAACTTTCAGGAAGTCTGTTCTTTCATAGGCGATATTACCTCTGGAACCCATTTGTGAGGGACGTCCCATGGTATTCGAAGGATTCTCCGGCGTCCAATAATTAGTCCGCAGATTGTTGAAGTTCTGGCTGTTCCATTCTAATGCGAAGTTCTCAAAGAAACGGTCGTACTGTGTGGCTCCCGCCTGGAAATACATGTGGAATGAAAAGTCGAAATCATAGATTTTGAACATATTTGTCATACCTCCTGTCCAGTCCGGTGTTCTCTTGCCGTCAATGATATAGTCATCGTCCGTCAGCTTGCCGTCATTGTTATAGTCTTTAATCTTGAAGTTTCCCGGTACACAACCATATTTTGCAGCCTCTTCTTCTTCTCCCAACTGCCATACGCCAATTGTATTTTGAGTCCAGTTCGTATCTACCGGTTTACCAATAAAACGCTTGTCAGAATAGCGTCCTCTCATGCCTTGCAGATGAATGGAATAATTGCTAAGATCTTCTTCGTCAGCCAGACTTACGATTTCGTTTTTGTTGTAAGCCAGGTTGATGGTCGTATTCCAGGCAAAGTTCTTGGTCATGATATTCGCGGTATTCAACTGCAACTCAAATCCGCTGTTTCTTACGGAACCTACATTCGAAGTAACCGACGAATAACCCAAATGAACAGGAATATTACGTTTCATCAACAGGTCATTGGTAGTACGATTGTAGTACTCAATGTTACTCAATGTTACCTGAAATTCGTTGGTTTAAGAAACCGAAATCAAGACCTACGTTATATTCTGAAGTACGCTCCCAAGTCAGCATCGGATTGGCAATGTTGGCAGGAAGATTTCCCACGGAAGTAGACGTTCCGAACGGATAATATACAGACCCCGAAATGGTACCTTCGGATGCATAAGGGGACACAGAGTTGGTATTACCCGCCTGACCATAACTGAAACGCAGTTTTAGGTTGGACAACCAATCCAGATTCTTGGCAAAGTCTTCTTCAGTGATTCTCCACGCAATAGCTGCGGAAGGGAAAAGCGCCCATTTATTTCCTTCGGACAAACGTGAAGAACCATCATAACGTAAGCTAGCCGTAAGCAAATATCTATCCATCAGCCCATAGTTGATTCTACCTACATAAGACATCATCGTCCACTGGCTGAAATTGGAACTCAAGCTCTCGATAGCTCCCCCATTCAGGTTATACCAAAGTGAATTGAAAGACAAATCTTTGCTTGCACCATACAATCTGTCGTACTGATATTTTTGAGCGGAGAACACCCGGTCGCAGTAATAGAATGAACGGACTTCTTCCAAGTATAGTTTACAATGTTATCCCAAATCCAACTCAATGAATTATCTTTTGTCGCATTCGCCTTAGCACCTTTGGCAGTTCCCTGCTGTGCCTTTGTCCACACTCCGATATAATCCCCCATGGAAGTCTGTGTAAAATACGGAGAAAAGGAAGAAGTCAACTCTAAATTTTCAATAGGAGTTATTTTCAGATAGATATTACTTTGCAGGTTGAGGCTCTTCACTTGCGAGCGCTGATTTTTGGAAGTAACCAACGGATTGAAAAAGATTATTGCCGGAATATTTCCATATCTCCTCACCTGTCACCAAACTGTTCGGATGTTGTGTAGGACGCATACGGAATACATCCCGCAATAAGTCCCAGTTACCTTTTTTTCACGAATACTGTGAACCGCATACATACTTCCTCCGAAAGAAACATGCTTTATTAATAGTGATATCTATTACCGAACGCAAGTTGTAGCGTGTATATTCTTGCGGCTGAATCATACCATCTTCGAAATAATAGCCGCCAGAGAAACCGTATTTCACAGCTTCCGTGCCACCAATCGCCGACAAGCTATGGTTTGTCATAAAGGCAGGACTCGACACAGCATCCAACCAATCGAAATACTTACCTTCTTTCACTGCCTGCAATTCGGACGGGTCGGTAAAAATTTGCTCGTCTCTTTATAAATATAGTTGGGCGATCCGCCACGGGTAGCCTCTCTTGCCAACTGCACATATTCGTCACCGGACATCATGTCGGGCAAGTTTGTATAAGATCTCACACCAACATAACCGTTATAGGAAATTTTCGGCTTACCAGTCTGTCCTCTTTTGGTCGTTACAATGATTACACCGTTTGCACCACTGGAACCATAAATAGCTGTTGCCGAAGCATCCTTCAGGACGTCAATCTTTTTCAATATCGTCCGGATTGACAAAAATCCAGATTACCGCCGGGAACTCCGTCAATGACAATCAAAGGAGACGAAGAGGCAGTGATAGAGTTGATACCACGAATCTTTATATCATACCCTCCACCCGGTTTGTTATTCGAACGTGTGATGGTCACACCGGACAACTCTCCCTTGCAACGCACCTGCAGAGTTCGTTTTTCCACCTCTAAGCAGAGTTGTATTGGAGACAGAAGCGACAGAACCAGTCAGGTCGGACTTCTTCACAGAGCCGTAACCTACCACCACTACTTCGTTCAATGACTTCGCATCTTCACGCAATACAACATTCAGAAAGCTTTGAGCGGATATTTTTTATTTTTTGTGTCGTGTAACCAAGATAAGAGATTTCAACTTCATCGCCTGCTACTACTTCCAAAGAAAAATTACCGTTCATATCCGTTATCACTCCCTTTTTTTGTTCGGGGGGAACAATCACATTAGCACCCACCACAGGAAGGTCTGCTTCATCTTTCACGATACCTGTTATCTTCTTCTCCGAACCGCTTGCGCGTCCGTCTTTGTTTGCAGAAGAGACGTTAGGCTTTTTAGCCAAAATGATATGACGTCCTTTAATGGTATATGACAAGTTGGTCTTACTAGCAACCGCATCCAGGACATCTTTCAAGGAACTGTTCGTTTGATTAATTGTGATTCGTTGTTGCTTGTTGATTTCGTCCGAATCATAGAAAAACAAATAGTTGGTCTGCTTTTCTACCATTCGTAACACAGTCTCGAGTTTCTCATTTTTTACTGATATCGATATTTTCTTTTCCTGCGCATACACGTTACCAACTATGCCCTGCAGAATAAATAACAACAAAACAGCAAAGGTTATTTTTTGTATTTTTTTATGCTTCTTTTTTTAGGGCAAAACCCATAGACAATAGGCTGTTTATTCATACATTTGTAAGTTTTAAGATTAAATACTATTCCGTTCGAAGGAAGTTTAATTTAGGAGATGCATGCATCTCTCGGAGAGAAGAGGATTCGCCAAAATCTTCTTCTCTCTTTTTTTTAAGCTAACTACTGTTCATAATAATGTTTTTTATTAGATTATACGGCTCAATTAATTGTCACTTGCCGATTATTAATACTGTATCGAATAGGGATTGAAATATTAATTATGTCCAAAATGTCTTTGATGCTTTGCCCCCCGATAGAAAGTTCCGGTAAATCGGCGTTCTTTCAACTTATCAGACTGTATCCGGAAACTGACACCGTATATATTTCCCAATCGGGCTAATATACCCTCTAAATTCTCTTCATGGAAATAGTAATAACCGAAATCCATGAGGTGTAAAAAGAGCCGCATCTACTTGAGCCACTTTATAAGTACCTTTGTTTTTGTGATATATATATTGTTGATTCGAGTTAAAACGGTTGAAGAACTGACCCTCTCACTAACCAAACGAATGGAACCTTCCAATAATGTGGTGGTTACCACGGAATCAGACGGATAAGCGTCAACATTAAATTTCGTCCCTAAAGCTTCTATTTCCTGCCCGTTCACAACTACGATAAAAAAGGCTTTGTCTTTCTGCTTGGCTACATTAAAGAAGGCTTCTCCTTCCAGATAAACAACACGCTTATCTTTTCCATATTGCGGATCATAGCGGAAATTAGTCTGACTACCCATGCTGATTTCTGTGCCGTCGGGCAAAACAACTTTATCGGCTACGATTCCATCGCCACCAACATATCGGGCAACAGGTACGGAAGAAGTATCACCCAACCACCAAAAGAGAACGGAAGTAAAAGCAACAGCTATCACCGCCACCGCTGCATAAGCCTGAACTTTTCGGAAGAGAGTGTATATTTTCCTCGGCGCCTGTTTCTGTTTCTTTTTCCAGTAACCGCTGCCAGCTCTTATCCATATCAATATTACTTCCTTTAGACAAGCAAGCGTCATAGACCATCTTTGCCTCAAAAAAGATCTGTTTATTTTCAGGCGTTTCATTCACCCAATCATAAAACTGATTGATCTCTTTCTCATTCAACGAGCCTTTCAAAAATCCTATTATTAAATCTGAAGTCATGCTTTCCATATATAAATAGATACTATTTTCCTGTTTTTTTATATATGTAACGAGCAATCAGCAGGAATTACTCACCAACTTCTTTATTTTTTTTGAATTTTATTTTCCGAGACTGTGAGGAATAGAAATAAATCAGCACTAAACGAACATGAATAAATAAACGAAAGCAGTCTGAAGCTCTTTCCGTAAGAAAAGTAAGGTTCTGTATAATTGGTTTTCCACTGTCCGGGTGGATAAGTTTAATCTCTCGGCAATTTCCGCCGCTTTAAGCCCTTCCATATAAGATAACAGGAAGATTTCACGTCTCTTTTCGGGCAGTTCATTTATTTTTGCCATCACATGTGCCATTAAGTCTTTCCTCATAAACAATTCATCAGCACCGTCATAAAAACTCAACTCATCTAATTTGAGCTGGATAGCACGCTTATCGGCAAATTCCTGTTCCAAACTTAATAATACGACGCAAATGATCTATACAAGCATTTCGGACAGCAACAAACAATATATTTTTTAACCTCTGATTCTGATAACAGAAACACTTGTTTGTCCCATATTTTAAGAAATACATCATGGACAATATCTTCCGCAAAGAAAGGAGAAATAAACTTTCCGGCAAAACGCAACAACATAGGTGCATATTGCATATACAGTTTCTGATAATTATTTATATCATTCACATGTTCATCTTTCATTTTAGTATTCTACAAGGCCAAAGTCTATTAATAATCCATTATCAGAGAAAATAGATTCATCTTATTGTTGGCGACAAAAATAGATATATTCTTGTTATAAACAAAAAAAGATGAGAATCGTTTTTCTTTTTTCCCCCTGACTATATATTCATAGAATATGCAATAAACTCAAAACGTTGCAAATTTCCGTCCACGTTTGCCCCATTTACATAAATAAAAACTATCTTTGCGTTTCAGAATCCCGAAAGACGAAAGAAATGGAGCAAATAGACAACCTAAAAGAGCTTATCAATCAGGGGGACGTGGACACAGCGATTGAGCAATTGGACCAGCTTCTCCAGGACAGTTCTGTCGAAAAAGAGAGATAAAGATTACTCTTTACTATTTACGGGGAAATGCCTACCGGAAAGAAAGGAGATTGGAAACAGGCACTGGATAATTACCAGTTTGCCATTGATCAATCCGGAAAGTCCTGCCGTTCAGGCCAGGAAGATGGTAATAGATATCCTCAACTTCTACCACAAGGATATGTTCAATCAATAAAAGATATGTTTAATCAGTAATCGTACTCAAAGATAACGTAATAAATAAAGATTATGGCAAAAATCAAAGGAGCAATCGTAGTCGACACGGAGCGTTGCAAAGGATGCAACCTGTGCGTAGTGGCGTGTCCGCTCGATGTAATCGCCCTCAACAAAGAGGTCAATATGAAAGGCTATAACTATGCCTGGCAAGTGAAAGAAGATACCTGCAACGGATGTAGCTCGTGTGCAACGGTTTGTCCGGACGGATGTATATCTGTGTATAAAGTAAAAGTAGAATAAAAGAAAAGAATATGGCAGAAGAAGTTGTATTAATGAAAGGAAACGAAGCTATCGCCCATGCAGCTATCCGTTGCGGTGCGGACGGTTACTTCGGTTATCCTATTACTCCCCAATCGGAAGTGTTGGAAACGCTTGCCGAACTGAAACCGTGGGAAACAACCGGCATGGTAGTACTCCAGGCGGAAAGTGAAGTGGCAGCTATCAATATGGTATATGGAGGCGCAGGTAGCGGAAAGATGGTACTGACCTCTTCTTCAAGTCCGGGTGTGAGCTTGAAACAGGAGGGAATCTCCTATATCGCAGGTGCCGAACTTCCTTGTCTGATTGTGAACGTAATGCGTGGCGGTCCCGGACTGGGTACTATCCAACCCAGCCAGGCTGACTACTTCCAGACAGTAAAAGGCGGTGGCCATGGAGATTACAAACTGATTGCCCTCGCTCCGGCGTCCGTACAGGAAATGGCGGATTTCGTTGCGTTGGGATTCGAACTGGCATTCAAATACCGTAACCCGGCTATCATCCTCGCCGACGGTGTGATCGGGCAAATGATGGAAAAAGTGGTTCTTCCGGCGCAGAAGCCACGCCGTACGGAAGAAGAAGTGATAGCACAATGCCCATGGGCTGCTACCGGAAAAGCTAAAGGCCGTAAGCCGAACATTATCACTTCTCTGGAACTGAAACCGGAGGCTATGGAAATAAACAATCTCCGTTTCCAGGCTAAATACCGTGAAATTGAAAAGAACGAAGTACGCTTTGAGGAAATCAACTGCGAAGATGCAGAATATCTGATTATTGCTTTCGGTTCAATGGCACGTATCGGCCAGAAAGCAATGGAAATGGCCCGTGAAAAAGGAATTAAAGTAGGTATCCTTCGCCCGATTACACTGTGGCCGTTCCCGACCAAAGCGATTGCTGCATACGCTGATAAAGTAAAAGGTATGCTCGTTACGGAACTGAATGCCGGACAGATGATTGAAGATGTCCGCCTGGCTGTGAACGGTAAAGTAAAGGTAGAACACTTCGGACGTCTCGGCGGTATTGTTCCCGACCCGGACGAGATTGTAACTGCTTTGGAAGAAAAAATAATCAAATAACGAAACGCGATGAATCCTGATAAAATAAGAAACGTACTGAACATCCTTTTATGATATTGGCACTTGCCGCCATCATCACTTACTTCGTAGCAGGAGGAAGATTTTAGAATGTTTATCTACATATGCGGCGCGGCAATCTTTGTCAAGCTAATGGAGTTTTTTATACGGTTCACCAACAGATAAGGAGAAGAAGTTATGACTAAAGAAGAAATAATCAAACCCGAGAATCTGGTTTACAAGAAAACCGACTCTGATGAACGATAATGCCATGCACTACTGTCCGGGTTGCAGTCACGGTGTGGTACACAAGCTCATCGCCGAAGTGATAGAAGAGATGGGCATGGAAGATAAAACTGTGGGAATCTCTCCGGTAGGATGTGCAGTTTTCGCCTACAATTATCTGGACATTGACTGGCAGGAAGCAGCACACGGACGTGCGCCTGCTGTGGCAACTGCTGTGAAACGCCTATGGCCGGATCGTCTCGTTTTCACATACCAGGGTGACGGTGACTTGGCTTGTATCGGTACAGCCGAAACGATCCACGCATTGAACCGTGGCGAGAATATCACGATTATCTTTATCAACAATGCAATCTACGGTATGACCGGCGGACAAATGGCACCGACTACACTGGTGGGAATGAAAAGTTCCACTTGTCCTTACGGACGTGACGTCGAGCTCCACGGTTATCCGCTGAAAATCACCGAAATCGCTGCCCAACTGGAAGGAACAGCTTACGTAACCCGCCAGTCCGTACAATCCGTACCGGCGATTCGCAAGGCGAAGAAGGCAATCCGCAAGGCTTTTGAGAACTCCATGAGCGGTAAAGGTTCCAATTTGGTAGAAATCGTTTCTACTTGTAGCTCAGGCTGGAAGATGACTCCGGAGAAGGCTAACAAATGGATGGAAGAACATATGTTCCCATTCTATCCGCTGGGTGATTTAAAAGATAAAGAATAACGCAAAGTCAACAGAACAATGAAAGAAGAAATAATTATTGCAGGATTCGGTGGACAAGGCGTATTGTCTATGGGTAAAATTCTGGCCTATTCCGGACTGATGGAAGGCAAAGAAGTAAGCTGGATGCCGCTTATGGTCCCGAACAACGAGGTGGAACAGCCAACGTTACAGTAATTGTAAGTGATGACAAAATATCTTCACCGATTCTTAGTAAATACGACGCTGCCATCATTCTGAACCAGCCTTCACTCGAAAAGTTTGAAAGCAAGGTGAAGCCCGGTGGTATCCTGATTTATGACGGTTACGGAATTATCAACCCTCCTACCCGCAAGGATATCAAGGTATATCGTATCGACGCAATGGATGCAGCCAACGAAATGAATAATGCCAAAGCATTCAACATGATCGTACTTGGCGGATTATTGAAGCTTCGCCCCATCGTAACGTTGGAGAATGTTATCAAAGGACTTAAGAAAACTCTTCCGGAACGCCATCACCACTTGATTCCGATGAACGAAGAAGCAATCAAGAAAGGTATGGAATTAATCCGTGAGGTTTAATAAATTAAAAATTGAGAATTGAGAATTAAGAAATAATTGCTCGCCAAGTAAAGGATGCAACATATTTTTCAATTATCCATTATCATTATTCTCAATTAAAGTAAGTATCTTTGCCTCCAATTATGAGACGAATCTTACTATTATATATATTACTTTCCGTTGTAGGGCTGACAACTGTCCACGCACAGTTTAATCCCGGTCGTCAGAGAGTAGACGAAAACGGATATGACCAATACGGAAACCAGGTAGACCCTGCAATGATTCCGGACAGATTGGATAGTGCAAACGTCGAAGTAAAGGGCTTGCCACCTACCTTGTATATGTGGCGGATCAAAAACCAGCTGGGTGACCGGACGATAATCCCTGCAGATACAGCCTTTCATCATTTCCAAAATTCAAACCTTACTGACGGACTCACCGGACATTACAATTATCTCGCCAATATGGGGTCGCCCCGTATGTCACGCATCTTCTTTGACCGCCGTGACCCGGAGCCGACTATTTTCATGGAGCCTTTTTCCAGTTTCTTCATCCGTCCCACAGAATTTAATTTCACCAACAGTAATGTTCCCTATACCAATCTGACGTATCACAAAGCCGGTAATAAGGTAAATGGAGAAGAACGTTTCAAATCCTACTTCTCTGTAAACGTAAACAAGAAGTTGGCCTTCGGTTTCAACATTGATTACCTATACGGACGGGATACTACAATAATCAGAATACGGCGTACTTTAACGCAGCAGTTTTCGGCAGCTATATCGGCGACAGATATCAGATGCAGGCTAATATACAGCAATAATTACCTGAAAACAAATGAAAACGGTGGTATCAGGACGACCGCTACATCACTGCTCCGGAGGAAATGGCCGAAGGTCGAAGGGAATACGAATCAACCAACATTCCTACTGTATTAAGTGAAACAACCAACCGTAATCATGACTTTTATGTATTCCTGACTCAACGTTATAATCTAGGATTCAAACGTGACATACCGCAGGCTGAAAACGACACCACTCCCGCCAAACAGGAGTTTGTCCCCGTTACCAGTTTTATACACACCATTCAAGTGGAACGGGCACGGCATAGCTTCAATTCTAATGACGACATGCGTGAAAAATTATTATCAGAATACTTACTTTTGATACGGATAATCCTAATGTCAGAGACAGTACTACTTACGTCGGAATCAAGAACACAATCGGCATCGCGTTACTGGAGGGTTTCAACAAATATGCAAAAGCCGGATTGACCGCATTCGCTTCTTACAAAATCAGTAAGTATACGCTTATGAATAAGGAAGGAAATCCGTTGCCTGATAAATACAATGAAAATGAAATATTTGTTGGAGGCGAGTTATCCAAACGGGAAGGGAATGTGCTTCACTATCATGCCATTGGTGAAGTGGGATTCGCCGGAAAAGCAATCGGACAATTCAATGTAAAAGGAGATATCGACCTTAACTTTCCGTTATGGAAAGATACTGTGGGCCTTATAGCCCGTGGTGAAGTCAGCAATAAACTTGCTCCTTTCTACATGCGCCATTATCATTCCAAACATTTTTGGTGGGACGACGATATGGACAAAGAATTCCGCACCCGTATTGAAGGGGAATTGAGCATTGCACGTTGGAGAACACGTCTGAAAGCAGGGAGTTGAAAATATCAAGAACTATACTTACTTCAACCAGGAAGCAGTGCCGCCCGAACAGAACAAAGCGGAAGTATACAGGTATTATCAGCAAGCCTTAATCAGGACTTCAAGCTCGGGATCTTCCATCTAGATAATGAAGTAACCTGGCAGAAATCCAGTGACCAGATTGTACTTCCCCTTTGCCCGATCTCTCGCTGTATCATAACTTTTATATGCAGTTTAAATTAGCAAAGAAAGTGCTTAGCGTGCAATTAGGTGCCGACGTGCGATATTTCACGCAAATACAATGCACCCGCCTATATGCCGGCCATTCAGAATTTCCACCTGCAACCGACAGACGATCAGGTACAGATAGGCGGTTATCCGATTGTGAATGTATATGCAAACCTGCATCTGAAGCGTACACGTTTCTATGTAATGATGTATCACGTGAACCAAGGCATAGCAGACCGAATTACTTTCTGTCTCCTCACTACCCTATCAACCCACGTGTGCTGAAATTCGGACTTTCATGGAATTTCTATGATTAACAAAACCTATACGACTTATGGAATCACGCCCGAAATTGAGACTGTTCAGATATTTAGTGCCAGTGATTATTGTATTGGCACTCATCTTCTCTGTCCGTCATTGCGGTAAGCAGGAAAAGCCTGCGGGACATCCGCGCGATTATGCAGCTATTGCCAAAGAAGGCGAATATACGTGTAGCTACCGAATATAATTCAATCAGTTTCTATGTGGACGGTGATACTGTCTCCGGCTTTCATTACGAACTGATACAGGCATTCGCCCGGGATAAAAAGACTGAAAGCAGAAATCACCCCAGTCATGAGTTTCGAAGAACGGCTGAAAGGACTGAGCGAAGGGCGTTATGATGTTATTGCTTATGGAATATTGGCGACTAGCAAGTTAAAAGATTCCCTGCTTCTCACCTCTCCCATTATCCTCAACAAGCAAGTGCTGGTGCAACGCAAAGAAATTGGAGAGAATGATTCACTCTATATCCGCACCCAACTGGATTTAGCCCGGCGAACACTTCATGTCGTAAAAGGTTCGCCCTTCTATCTTGCGTATTCAGAACTTAGGAAATGAGATCGGAGACACCATTTACATAAAAGAAATAGAAAAATATGGCCCCGAACAATTGATTTCACTAGTAGCACACGGAGACATTGACTATGCAGTTTGTGACGAAAGCATTGCACGGGCAGTAGCGGATTCCTTGTCGCAGATTGATATCAATACGGCTATCAGCTTTACACAATTCTACTCATGGGCAGTCAGCAAACAATCACCCGCTTTACTCGATAGTTTGAATACATGGCTGGATAAATTCCAAAAGGAGAAAGAATACCAGAAGATTTATAAGAAATACTATGATAAAGAATAACCTTATTTCTATTACACTAAAACTTCTATTCCATACACGTTCATTTTCTTTTATTGCTTTCTTGATTTTCCTGTCTATCTGCTTTCCACGGGCTTATGCCACAGAAAGCGGAATATTCAATTTCTCGAATATCAATCTCAAGAATGGCTTGTCGCAACTATCAGTCCTTGCCATTGCACAAGACTCCAAAGGTTATATCTGGTTTGCAACCCGCAATGGATTAAACAAATACGACGGAGAGAAATTTACTATATATAAGCATGATAACGATGATCCTCATTCATTGTCGGACAATCATATCACTTGCCTGTTGCCGGACGATGCAAACGAGGGATTGTGGGTAGGTACTAATAACGGGCTTAACTATATCAATCTCAAAAACCAATCAGATTACCAAATATCAGACGGACGATTATCCAAACATGCCAGGAAACAACATTGCCGTTCTTCAATTTGACCAGTCCGGTAATCTATGGGTTGGTACCCGAACAGGGTTATGTATATGGCAACCTCGTTCCGGGGAATTCAAGAAGAAATATTCCGACCATGTCCCGGAGAATGAAGCAATCATGCAGCTTTATATTGATGCAGAAAAACGGCTTTATATTGGTACTCATCGTCACGGATTATTTATCTGTACACCTGAAATGGAGTTGATTCAGCAACTCAATAAAAGCACACAGCCTGCCCTGTCGGACGATGCAATCAGTTGTATTTTCGAAGACTCCCAACATCAGGTATGGATAGGAACAGAAACCAGGGGACTGAATAAATGGAACCCGAAGACCAAAGACTTATCTATCTACAATCAGAAAAACAGCGGACTGACAAATGACTATATCCGTTGCATCACCGAGCAGGACCAGAAATTGATTATCGGGACGTTCGACGGACTTAGTATTCTGGATTTAAGAAACGATGATATATCCAAGTACAACCGGTTCGATGCTAATCAGAACAGTCTAAGTCATTTTTCCGTCCGCAGTATCTACATCGACCGGGAGAAAACGCTCTGGGTAGGTACTTATTCCGGTGGTGTGAACTACTATAACCCGCTCAATAACCGGTTCATCTTCTACCATCCGGTAGAAAATAACAACCAGAAGTTATATAATATCTTTGGTACAATGGTGTATGATTCCACTTCATTGTGGATTGCAACAGAGGGAGGAGGACTGATGCAGTTCAATCCTATCACCAAGGAATATACCAACTTCCTGATTGAGCAGACATCCAAAGGATTGTTCAACAAGAACATCATCAAATCCCTTTTACTGGACGGAGACTATATCTGGTGTGGCACAAGTACCGGAGGAGTCTATAAATTCCATATTCCTTCCAAAAAATTCACATTAGTATATTCATTCGGCCGGGAAAAAAACTTTGCCATCTATACTTTTTATAAAGATGCAGAGAATAATCTATGGATAGGGACGACAGCCGACAAAGGACTGGTTAAACTGTCTCCGGACGGAAAAAAATCACCAATCAGTTCCCGTATGGCAAAGAGAAAAAGGAATTCGTCAACTTCACCAGCCTACGGAGCTTCCTGGCACTGAATGCTCACACCTTTCTGATAGGAACCCGCTCGTTCGGACTTTACGAATATGATATGCAAAAAGGGAACGGTGCTCCGTTGCAACATGTCAGAGACAAATCCCAATCAGAAACTCGAAAATAACTACATCACTTCCATGGTGCGCAAAGCGAACGGAGAAATCTGGTTCAGCACTTTCGGAGGAGGAATATACCTGTATAAACAAGGAACAGGTGTCGTCAAACATATTGGCAAGAAAGAGGGACTACCCAATAATGAGGTATATGCCATGGTGGAGCACAACAACAACTTATGGATTAGTGTCGATAAGGAAATAGCCGAACTTAATACCAAGACCGGGCAGATACGCAGTTATGACTGTTTTGTCGGTTCCGAAACGTTGGAGTTTACACCGCAGGGAGTCATTAGTCTGCCCCACGGTGAGGTCTACTTTAGTGGAAGCAATGGTTTCCTTTCTTTTACTCCCGGCTCTCTTCTAAAGAATAATACCATGCCACCGGTAGTACTTACCCAACTGACCGTAAACAATAAGGTAATCACACCGAATGATGATACTCATTTGCTGGATAGTGCCCCGGACGATACGCAAACATTGGTTCTTGCCTACAATCAGAATAATTTTTCCATTGCGTACAGTGCCTTGAACTATATTCTGCACGAACAGAACCAATATGCCTATAAACTCTCCGGTCACGACGAAGACTGGAATTACGTAGGTAGTCGTAAAGAAGCATTCTATACCAACATCGCTTTCCAGAAAATATACATTCCAGGTCATAGCATCCAACAATGACGGCGTATGGAATGAAACCGGAAAGAAAATGGAAATCATCATTCGTTCTCCGTGGTGGGGAACGCCGCTGGCCTATATCCTTTATGTCCTATCCGCATTGGGAATCATGTTTACTATCGGCTATTATATGTACAGTAAGCATAAACTGGAACTAGACCTGCGCATGAAGCAAATGGAGAAACAACGCATGGAAGAATTCCATCAGACAAAAAGCTACACCTGTTCACCAACTTCTCGCATGAGCTACGTACTCCGCTGACACTTATTATCAGCCCGCTGGAAGAGTTGATGAAACGGGCAGAAGTTCCCCAGTTTATCAGAACACAACTGGACATGATTCTGAAAAATGCCCGCCGATTATTACTTCTCGTCAATCAATTGATGGATTTACAGAAGAACCAGAGTGGTAATCTCACCCTCCAACTGTCTCAAAGCGACCTGAATGCTTTCCTGCTCGAAATATTCTACATTCAGGCAGATTGCCGAAAGCAAACAGATTCGTTTCGAATATCAGGCTCCTCAAGGCGAGGCGACAGCCTGCTTCGATCAGGGCTTACTCGAAAAGCCGTTTTCAATTTATTGTCGAATGCTTTTAAATTCACAGTACCGGGAGATACAATCACGCTGCGTTTACTGCTGATTACAGATATAGACACTCTCCGCCAGGAACATAGCGACTGGCTATCGGAACATTCTCCGCTTATCACCACCCATCAGGGAAGTTATTTAGTGATTCAGGTAGCAGATACGGGAAAAGGAATTCCAGAAGATGAACGTACCCAAATCTTCACTCCTTTCTACCAGGTCGGTCGCACGACAGGTAGCGAGAATATGAATGGCACAGGTATCGGATTAAGCCTGACTCAATCTGTCGTTCATCTGCATCACGGAGAAATTGGAGTCACAGCCAATACTCCCAAGGGAAGCGTATTCACTATCCTATTACCGAACCACACCATGACAGAAGAAGAGGTGGCGAATACTGCCGTTCTCTCGGGAAAAAACAATGAACAAGTAGAAAAGGGTATGTCCGGAACCATTGATTCCGAAAACACCATTTCCGGAACCACTCCATCCCTACCCGGCAAAACGGTTCTATTAGTAGAAGACAATGAAGAGATACGAAGTTACGTAAAAGGACACCTGGAACAATATTACAACGTATTGGAAGCCGACAACGGTTCGGATGCTTTTGAAATTGTCCTGAAAGAATTTCCCGACCTGGTAGTGACGGACATTATGATGCCCGGTATCGACGGACTGGAACTTTGCGCACTTATCAAGAACAATCTGCAGACGGGACACATTCCCGTTATTCTACTCACTGCCCGCACGATGGTGATGCACGTCAAAGAGGGATTCTTGTCGGGAGCAGACGATTATGTGGTTAAACCATTTAATATTGATGTTCTGCTGGTACGTATCTACAATCTTCTGGCACAGCGGGAAAAGCTAAAATCCGTATATAGCAAAAACTTCTCCCTGCAATCCATGGGAATTGAAGTGGAAACGACCTCCGCCGATGAGAAATTCATGCAGAAACTATTTAAAATCATTGAAAAGTATCTCACCGACCCCGATTTGAAAGTAGACAAAATCTGTGAAGAGATGGGATTCAGCCGGAGCAATCTTTACCGGAAACTGAAAGCTATCACCGACCTGCCGTTGAATGACCTTATCCGTCATAAACGTTTGGAGATAGCTACACAAATGCTGAAGCAAACAGAAATGAACATTACCGAAATTGCAACGGCCACGGGATTCAGTACTCTCGCCTACTTCACGAAATGTTTCAAATCAGCTTACGGTGTTTCTCCATCGGAATATCAAAAGTCATATTCAGGCCATACAGATATTGATACCATCCGGGAATAGCCGATTTTACAAAATCGTCCCAAACAATAAAAAATGTCCCAACAAGGCTTACAGTGCGGATTTTTTTATTTGTTTGGGATGAAAATGCAAACATCTGGCATCATTAGACAAACCGATTCTACTCTGTTTCCATACATTTGCAATGTTGTTCTACTTAATATAATCATATGGAAACAAAGATTAAAAACTACTTGTTAGTCTTCGGACTTGGAATTATCACACTTACCAGTTGTAATCACTCTAAAGAGCAAGATATCGTTGCTTCTAACTTCGCATTTGCCGAACAGCAATTAAAATACGCACTGACTCAAATAGACGAGGCACGTGCCAATGAATCACAAGAGAGTAGAGAAAAGAGAGAAAGTAAGGGCTGGGGGAATTAACCAATCCCCGCAGTATCAAACCGGACGGTTCACTGGAACTGGTTGTTTCTAAAGACTGGACCAGTGGATTCTTCCCCGGTGAGCTTTTGGTATCTATATGAGTACACGCACAATCCATATTGGAAAGAGCAGGCGCAGAAACATACAGAAATTCTGGAACGCGAAAAAAATAACGGAAAGACACACGACATGGGCTTCAAGATGTATTGCAGCTATGGAAACGGTTATCGTCTGACCGGAGATTCCACTTATAAAGATATTCTGTTGCAATCCGCACGCACCCTGATTACCCGTTACAAACCGGTAATCGGCTGTATCCGTTCCTGGGACCACCATGCAGCAGACAAATGGCAATTCCCTCGTTATCATCGATAATATGCTGAATCTTGAACTTCTGTTCTGGGCATTCCGCGAAACGAACGACTCCACCTTATTATAATATAGCAGTCAACCATGCACTCACTACCATGAAGAATCACTTCCGTGAAGACAACAGCTGTTATCATGTAGTAGAATACGATACCATTAACGGAACGGTACGCAGCAAAATGACGCATCAAGGATATTCCGACGAATCAGCATGGGCACGCGGACAAGCATGGGCCTTATACGGATACACCATGTGCTATCGTGAAACCGGCAGACCCGAATTCCTGCAACAGGCGGAGAAAGTGGAGAAATACATCTTCAACAATCCGACCCTGCCGGCAGACCTGATTCCTTATTGGGACTTTAACGCACCCGGAATACCAAACGAACCCCGTGATGCATCCGCTGCATCCTGTATGGCATCCGCCCTTTATGAACTAAGCACATACGTTCCAGAAAAAGAAAGAACAATACAAGCAGGAAGCCGATAAGATTCTCCAGAATCTGACGCATAGCTATCGTGCGCAACTAAACGGAGATAAAGGATTCTTGTTGCTGCACAGCACAGGTTCCAAAACCACACGACAGCGAAATAGATGTCCCGCTTTCATACGCCGACTATTATTTCCTGGAAGCCTTGCTCCGCAAAGCAAAAATTAGAAAAGGAAGAAAGTCTTTTCTAAATCTTCCGGCAACTCTCACGATAACATCACTTTACTATTTATCCTTATTAGTACATTACTAATTATGAAAAAGATTATCTTCTATATTCATCCTGTTCATTTTGCTGATACTCCCGTTGAATGCCACGATTCCGACTCAACAAAGAATCCGGCTGACAGACTCATGGGAATACCTGAAAGGTGACCTTGGAAGCATTTGGGAAGCAGTACGTCCCGCCGCTCCCGGTTCTTCCGAAGCAGTGCCTATCTGGCAACAGGTTACCCTACCCCACTGTTTCAATGCAGAAGATGCAGTAGACCCGGATATCAATTATTATCAGGGCGCAGGATGGTATCGCACGCAGCTTTCTATCAAGAATCCATATCTCAATGGACGCGTCATACTGGAGTTTGAGGGAGCAGGACAAAAAACGGAAGTGTATGTCTATACGTATAAAGTAGCCAGTCACACAGGAGGCTACGACGGTTGGAGTGTCGATATCACCGAAGCCGTTCAACAAGCCCTTGCCAACCCGGATTGCGCTAAACGCTTCAATGGCAGAATTCCATTGTCCGTTCGTTGCGATAATACCAGAGATACGGAGATGATTCCGTCCGACCTGTCAGATTTCAACTTATACGGCGGCCTTTATCGCTACGTGAATCTGATTTACCAGCCCGAAGTGTCTTTCAGCAATATACAGATAAATACCCCTGTAGAGAAAGATATGAAAACGCTTCTCTAAAGATACAAGGAACATTCCATAACCCGAATGATATTCGCCAGGCAAGCATTCACCTTTTTATTAAAGGCGCCTAATGGAGAAAAGGTATGGGGAACAGACAACGACGGTTCTTCCGTTGGGAACAAATCCCCTGTTCGAGACAACGATTAAGAATCCGATTCTGTGGAGTCCCGACCAGCCTCAACTCTATACCTGCGAACTGACATTGACTACTCCTCAAAGTAAACAGACTATTACAGAATCCATCGGATTCCGTCACTTTGAATTCATTGAAAACGGACCTTTCCAGTTGAATGGAGAACGTCTGCTGTTAAGAGGAACCCATCGGCATGAAGACCATGCCGGAGTAGGCGCCGCTATGACAGAAGAACAAATGGAAGCGGAAATGAAACTGATTAAAGAGATGGGAGTCAACTTTATCCGTTTGGGACATTACCAACAATCGGACATCATCCTCCGTTTATGCGATCAGTTAGGCATTTTGGTATGGGAAGAAATACCCCTGGTGCAGAGGTGGACTGGGAGGAGAGAAATATCAGGCACAAGCGCGCCGGATGCTGACCAACATGATTACCCAGCATCGCAATCATCCCTCCGTCATCCTTTGGGGGATTGGGAAATGAAAATGACTGGCCCAATGATTTTTCAACATTCGAGCAATCGGCCATCCGCGCTTTCATGAAAGAGTTGAATGACTTGTCACACCAACTCGATCCGTCACGTATGACTTCCATCCGCAGATGTGATTTCTGCAATGATATTGTAGATGTCTATTCTCCCTCCATTTGGGCAGGCTGGTATCGCGGACAATTTACAGACTACAAGAGTATTTCGGAGAAAGAGATGAAACGGGTGAAACATTTCCTGCATGTAGAATGGGGAGGTGACTCACATGCCGGACGTCATTCCGAATATCCTTTCAACCCGCTACAAGCAATTATGGGTGGAAACAGTGCCGACGAACGGGCAGGCGACTTCGCCCTGCAAGGCGGAGATCCCCGTGCTTCCAGAGATGGAGACTGGTCGGAATCGTATATCGTAAACTATTCGACTGGCACCTGAAAGAGCAAGAAACAATGCCTTGGCTGACAGGAACCGCCTTTTTGGGTATTCAAAGATTTCTCCACCCCTCTCCGCCCCGATAATCCGGTGCCATACGTCAATCAGAAAGGAGTGGTAGAACGGGATCTTACTAAAAAAAGAAGCCTACTACGTCTTCCAGTCTTACTGGACTAAACAGCCTATGATTCATATTTACGGTCATAACTGGCGGACCCGATGGGGCAAAGTGAACGAAGAAAAAGAGATTCTGGTATATTCCAACTGTGCAGCAGTAGAGCTGTTCGTGAACGGCGTCAGTCAGGGAGTCAAGCAACGCAACAGCCAGGATTTTCCGGCAGCGGGACTTCACTGGAACTGCATACTGAAAGCAGGAGAAAATAACATAAAAGCGGTTGCAGTGAAAGGACTCGGTAAAGGTAACATGAAAGCAGCCATTACGGATGAAATAAGTTTCAACTACCAGACAGAAGAATGGAGCAATCCGAAACAGCTGAAGTTGAAGACATACCCCGATAAAGGTTCTATCGTATGGGTGGAAGCCCAGCTGACAGACAACAAAGGGATCCCCTGCCTGGACGCGGCAAATGTAATCTCATTTGAAGCTGCGGGAGACGGAAAACTGATTCAGAACTTAGGAACATCCACCGGCTCCCGGAGAGTACAGGCTTATAATGGCAGAGCTGCAATTCGCATTGACAACGGCACATGCCAGCAGTAGCTGTAAAATCACCGGGCATTCAAACTGCTTTCATCGAAGTGAAAGCCGAATAGAAGTGAAAGCTGAATAAGAAAGGAGAAAAAAGCACCATGAGAAAGACAATAATTTCAATAGGTTTCATTATATTCTTTGGCACTGCTACGGCAGTTGCCGGAGAAGACACAGCCGAACAGATTCGTCACCTTTTAGAAAAAGAAACGATACAACGGGCAGATGCCGCACTTCATGAGGAACCGGTCACTGTGACCGCTACCCGTGCGACAAGAAGTGCCGGAGGTATTCATGACTTCTATTCGGAGGGTGATTACTGGTGGCCGAATCCGGAAGCTCCCGACGGTCCTTATATCCGCCGGGACGGAGAAACCAATCCGGAGAATTTCACAGCACATCGGCAGGCCATGATTCGCATGAGCCAACTGGTAGGCGACCTTACTTCCGCCTGGATACTTACGGGTAAACAAGTATATTCCGATGCAGCCATGCAACATATCCGGGCATGGTTTGTCAACCCGGACACACAGATGAATCCCAATCTGCTGTATGCACAGGCCATCAAGGGAGTAGTAACAGGACGAGGGATAGGAATCATCGATACGATTCACCTGATCGAAGTGGTGCAGTCGCTCCGCCTTATGGAAGCGAAAAGGATGATTGACAAGGAAGAACTGGGGACTATCAAACAATGGTTCTCCGATTATCTAACCTGGATGTCCACGCACCGTTACGGAATCAAAGAAATGGAAGCGAAAAACAATCATGGCACCTGCTGGGTCATGCAAGCCGCTGCCTTTGCCTTGTTCACGGACAACCGGGAAATGATTCGTTTTTGCACGGAACGTTATAAAACAGTACTTTTACCCAATCAAATGGCTGCAGACGGCAGTTTCCCTTTAGAACTGGAACGCACCAAGCCCCTACGGTTATTCTCTTTTCAACCTTGACGCAATGGCCACTATCTGCCAACTGCTCACTACTGGAGAAGAAGATATATGGAATTACACTACACCGGACGGCAAAAACATCGATAAGGGTATCGCCTAGCTTTATCCATACGTAAAAGACAAAAAGTAGCTGGAAGAGACAACCCGACATTATGTTTTGGGAAGAATGGCCGGTGGCGCAACCGTTCCTGTTATTCGGCACATTACATCATTTCAATAAAGAATTTTTCAACACATGGATGCAACTGGAACATTTCCCCACCAACGAAGAGGTGGTACGTAATCTTCCCATCCGTCACCCGTTATTATGGATTCAATAAACTATAAAATCAATAGAATATGAAAACTTATTAGTATGCACATTATTGTTCGCCTATGCTTTCACACTGAACGCACTAGGTAGCCAACACCCGCATCTATGCTGCGGAAAAATTAGCCAAAGTAAAAGAAAAAAGCCGACCTCACCTATATGCCCCTGCCGTCAAAACTCTTTTTAAGAGATGCCGACAAGGCTTTGAAGATGACTCCGCCGTCCGTAATGGACAAACAATGACAGCAGATAAAGCGAGACAAACACGATTATATGAGCATGGAGCCCCTTACTGGTGGCCGGATCCATCCAAAAACCGGACGGTTTGCCCTATATCCGTAAAGACGGACAAAAGAAATCCGGAATTGGATAAAGCTCGACCGCAACAAACTGGGAGATATGTCGAAAGCAGTCACCACACTGGGACTTCTGCTCTATTACTTCTCCGGTGATGAGAAATATGCGCAAAAAGCCGTAGACTTCCTGAATGTCTGGTTTCTGGACATAAGATTTAGAAGATGAATCCGCACCTCACTTACGGACAAACCATTCCCGGAAAGAATAAAGGCATGGGACGTGGTGCAGGTCGATATTTTACTCGTTCACGGAAATGATTGACACGCCATGACATTAATGGAGAACTCGAAAGCATTTACTCCCAAAGTAAAGAAAGGGATGAAAGAATGGTTCACGCAACTAGTGGAATGGATGCAGACCAGTCCCGTAGTGCCGAAGAACAGAGAGCAAAGAACAATCACGGTCTGGCGAGGACGTGCAACTGACAGCTTATGCTCTATATACAGGCAATCAAGACCTTGCCATGAAAAACCATTCAGGAGAGTTTCCCGAAAAGCGTTTGTTCGCACAGATAGAACCAGACGGCAAACAACCGTTGGAACTTGCACGCACTACTGCCCTGGGATATACGATCTTCAATCTGGGACACATGCTCGATATGTGTTCAATCGCCTCCACGCTGGGACAAGATATTTTTTGCCAACGCTACCAGCCAGGACGGACGTTCCATCACGGCAGCACTGAAATTTCTGATTCCATATATCGGCAAAACCACAGAGCGAATGGCCTTACCAACAAATCAAGGAATGGGGACAAGAAACAGGAAGAAGCCTGCTGGATTCTTCGCCGTGCATCGTCTCCTGATCCGAAAGCCGATATGAAGCCAATCGGCGCTCAATTCCGCGAGACACCCGGCAACAAAAAGAATTCATTTAATCTATAGTTTAGAATAAGAAACACTTAAAATACTAATCAGAAGCAATACGTAACTGAACGCTAATACCGGA
>VOFK01001952.1_pt1 | contig 22632 bp, 35 predicted proteins | sample 5384121 | NCBI WGS metagenome assembly VOFK01 (sample SAMN12384730, study PRJNA508395) | human gut metagenome | isolation source: healthy gut J | host: Homo sapiens | reverse complement strand
TGTATCCCACTACCACCTCACTTCATCTAAAGTTTCAGTGTCCCTCACGTAATACTCACCTGAATAGTTTTGTATCACGTACAGTTACCCTCTTGAGATTTATAAACTAATATAACTGATTTGTAACTCTCACAGGAAATTCAGAAACTCTTAAAGAAAATTTTCCATCAAAATCTGTGATACCCGTTAGTAGATCCCATTACCACAAATAGAAGCAATTCAATAACTGGTTCTTTGCCACATCCATAACTAACTCGGTAATTGCATTTTGTCTTTGATTTTCTGTTTGGGCTTTATAAACAGAAGCCATGCTCTTCCACTTTATAACGGATATTTTTCCCTTACAACAACATCTCAAGCACCTTTCTACACTTTATTTTTAATATCAATAGATACTTTCTCATTCATATAATATCATTATTACGAACAAGGAAAGAGTAGCCGGTCTGTTTTTTTCAATCTCATAAAAAAATCGGACTCAAAGCCACTGAACGCTGTTGTATAGAAAGTTTTGCCTTGAATAGGTAGGTAATGTATTGTAGTGACATTTCCCCATAGAAATGAAACCAGAGAGTGTCGCCCCCTAATGAACTTTACAAAAAAGTTTTTTTTCATACTTAGAATCTTTAGCGTTAACAATTATTTAAGCATGTACTTTCTACCAGTACTTTTATCTATCAGTTACCGTCTGTAACTATTGTTTTTCCTTTCTTTTCTCCGGCCATCCCTGCGCATCTGCCTCACTCCTGAAGACGCAGACGCACGAACTGGCCTGAGCACGTTGAGCCGACGGCACGCCGCTGGATTGCGCGCCCATCAAGATCAATTTCCGGTTCCACGCTTTCCCGGAAGGGGCTTCCTTCTTTTCACCTGCAACCGGATCATGAACTTCCAGGGCCTGCGTTTTGAAAAACCGGGCAACTTCTCCATCGACCTGACGGTTGACGGCGAGGCTCGCCTCCCGCGTGCCTTTCCGCGTGGTTCCGGGTTCAGGAAGAAGCCGCACAGGCTTAAAGCAACCTCCCCTTTCCATCAAACCGCCTACCGTTCATCCGGCAGGCGGTTTTTTTATTGCGGCCGTCCTCCCGGAGGTGCGAATTGTCGGCCCCGGTTCCATGCACCTGAAGACCTCTGCGCCTGGCCCCGGCCTAAAAAAAAGGGAGCCGGCTTTTTGGTCCCTCCTTTTTTTTTTCATTGGTTCCGCACCGGATTGACCATGATACGGGCTGCTCCAACCCGCCATGTACACCGCACGCCTCCAATACGACAGGATTATCATTACAGGCGCATCATCATCCGGCTTCGGGGAAGCGTTTGCCGGAACGCTGGCCCCCCCATACGGCGGAACTGGTGCTCATCGCCCGGAATGAAGCAGCCCCTGCGCCAGCTTGCCGCCGCCCTGAAAAACGCCATCCCGGCCTTCACGCCTCCGTCCTTCCCTGCGACCTGGCGGACGAAACCGCCCTGAATACGCTCATTTCACGCCTGGACAGCCTTCCTCCGGGAAGAACCCTTCTGATTAACAACGCCGGAGCCGGTGATTACGGAGATTTTGCGGACGGCCGCTGGGGAAAAAAATACGTTCCTTGCTGCGTCTGAACGTGGAAAGCCTCACCCGCCTGTGCCATGCGCTGATCCCCACCGTCATGAAGAGGAACGGAGGGATATCATCAACCTCAGTTCCCTGGGAGCCCTCCTGCCCATTCCGGATTTTTGCCGTTTATGCGGCCACCAAGGCTTATGTTTCCAGCCTGTCGGAAGCGCTGCGGCTGGAACTGCGCGAACACGGCATCCGCGTGATGGCCGTCTGCCCCGGCCCGGTTTCCACAGGCTTCGGGAAAGCGGCGCGCCGCCCCGGCTTCACCGGAAACATGATGCCGGGGCGCAATGCTTTTGACACGTCCGTTGAAACCGTCGTGAAAGACAGCCTCCGCGCCCTGGCCGCGGACGAGCCCGGGTCTTTCCCGGCATGAAAATACGGCTGGCCGCCATGCTGCTGGCTGCCGCCCCGCTGGGGCTGATACGCCTTTTCATGGGCAGACGTCCCCGGAAAGTCCTGCCGGCATCCAATGATTCTCCTTCTTCAGCATCATGAAAGCGCACCGCCGCGGAATACCCCGCCTCACCTGGTTCAAAAAGCTCGCAGTCTGCCTCTGCCTGGCAGCCATGGCTGTCTCCCTGTTCACGCCGTACCCCGCCCAGATCATACGCGCCCTGAAAGGGGAGCCGGAACAGGCGCCGCCGGATTCCGGAACCTGTCCGCCCCAGGAATCCCCCCCCGCGGAACAGCCCGGGCAGGAAGAACAGCCAATAACCGCTGCGCCATCTGCCTCCGGAAAGGAACCCGGGGATGAACGGCTGTACACTCCATGGACGCCGGAGCGCACAATCGCCCTTCCCCCGGTGCAGTACCCCCCATTTCCTCCCGTGCTTCCCACAAGGCCCGCGGAAGGGGCCATGACCCATATTTATGAACTGGCCCGCGGCCTGAACCTGAAAACGCAGGTTAATTTCCAAACCCGGCACCCTGGCCTCCAGGGACAGGGAAACCAAAAGCAATTACCAGATGACCCTTTCCCTGAACGTCAAACAGCCCAAAGCATTGACGAAAAAGGAAGACATTCTGAAGCTCAATCCGAAACTGGAACCCATGCTTCCCGGCCTGTCCACCCTGTTCAGGCATGCGCGCGTCTCCCCTTATTACGGGCAGGTTTACGTCCGCAAACAGACGGAAATCCGTAAAAACCTGGCCTCCCTGCTCAAACTTCTGGACCGCCATAATTATTACGATACGGAGACCATTCTGGAAACCGCCTATCCGGACACGGGAAGGAAGCTTCTCTGGCTGCAAAGTGAAATGGATGTTGTTTCCGACGGCTCGGACGGGGACCGGCTGGCCGCCATGCCGGATAAAATCCTGAAAAGCTCCTTCTATCAGCCCAGCACTTCCTACCGCTGGAAAAGCGCACAGACAAGCCCAATCCCCTGCTCAACCCCCCCTGGCAGCAGAGGCTGGCCTCCTACAAGAAGACGCTGGAAAAAGCCCCCGCCGCGGAATAAACGGCTCTGCGCCGCAAAATAGACCATGCGGAACGGGTCATTGAGGAACTGAAGCGGTACAGCTTCCTGATCTCGGAATACGATCCGTTCATCGTGGTTCCGCTGGGAGTCGTCAACCAGTCCTCTCCCTTCTCCCCGCAGTTCGGGGACTATGCCGTCGTCATCGTGGGAGACAAGTTGTACCCGGCCCTGGTGGGAGACGCCGGGCCGCGCTACAAAACTGGGGAGGGGTCCCTGCGCCTGAGCCGTGAAATCAACCCCAAGGCGGGCCCTTACAGCCGCCCCGTCTCCGACCTGAAGGTAAGTTACCTGATTTTTCCCGGTTCCGCAGAGCCTGAGGCCGGCCCACCCGACTATGAAAAAAACTTACGGACAGATGCCGGGAACTTCTCAACGAAATAGGCGGCATGGGGAAAGGATTCAAACTCCACCAATGGGAAGACCTGCTGGCGCCCAAGCCGCCGCCCGCCCCAAAACCGGAAAGCGGCGGCACAGCGGAAACATCCGCGGATAAGCGGAAAAAGGAGGAAGCCCCCGGGAACAAGCCCGCGCCGGCCCCGGCTTCCCCGCAAACTGCACCGGCTTCATCAGCCGCAAAAAGCGCCGCATAAGCTACAGAGCCTCCTTCCAGGAAAAAAGAAAGGCTTTCCACATCCGGAAATAAACGTCTCCGCGCGCAATCTTCACCTTCCCGGAAGACGGATGCCGCCGATCCGCCCGCTGGAGCAATTCCAGCGTGTCCAGCCCCAGCCAGGCGGGCAGGACAGTGGAAAAACGCAGCCGCCCGTTCCGCAGAGATTCCGCGTAAAACACCCCTTCCTTCAGCCAGCGTTCCGCACGGTCCAGCCATGGACGGTCATCTGGGGCGGGCAAGTAGCTTCTTCCGCGGGCGAGGTCTTCCTCCCGGTCACGCAGAATATTCACCAACTGCAGCCCCATGCCGTAGTGCCTGCCCCAGCGCAAAAGCTGCTCCTCCGGCTGCGTGCTGAAGCCCGGCCCCTGAGCCAGCAAACCCAGCCTGGTCCAGAATTCCCCTACGCAGCCGGCCACCATGTAAGTATAATGTTCCAGCTGTTCCGGACATGAGACGGCAGCATGGCTTTCAAAATACATCAAATCCCACGCCTGTCCCTCCACGATGGAGGCCAGCACCTGCCGCACCAGCATCCGTTCATGCGGGGAAAGGTTTTCCAGCAGCGCCAGGCATTCGGGGAAACGGGCCAGCAATTCCGCCTCCCCCCGGTGCGTCTGGATTGTGGAAAGAACGCCCAGACGGCCAAAACAGGTGGCGACGACCTCCCGGGAGGCGGCGCCGGCCACCGTCTCCCCCATCATCCTCAAAAGCGCCAGGCGCTCCCGGCAATCCATATCCACGGCATCCGCCACCGTATCCGTGGCACGCGCCAGCAGATAGCCCACGGCCACGCCGGAGCGCATTTCCCGGGGCAGGAAGCGCATGCTCAGATAAAAGGACCGGGAGACGGCCGATAGAAGATGGTCAAGGCCTTTCATGATTTCTGCAGGCCCAGCCTGTGCATCTTATAATGGAGTACTCGCGGGGAAATGCCCAGTTCCCGGGCCGCGGCGGACATATTGCCCGGAGAACGTTTCAATGCGGCTACAATCAATTCCCGTTCAAAGGAATCTACCATGGTCGGCAAATCGGCAGGAGCCTCCCCGTCACGGGAATAAGGGACGTCATGGCTGGGCATCTGAAGGGAGGCGGGAAGGTTGTAACCGTAAATGCAGTCGTCCTGCGCCGTAATGACGGCACGTTCCATGCAGTTTTCCAGCTCCCGGACGTTGCCGGGCCAGTGGTAAGCCATGAGCATGTTGATGGCGGGAGTGGACAGCCGTTTGATATCCTTTCCGTATTTCAGGTTGAACTTGGAAAGAAAATGTTCCGCCAGCAGCATGACGTCCCCCTTGCGTTTGGAGAGGTCCGGCATAACGATGGGGAAAATGTTCAACCGGTAATACAAGTCTTCCCGGAACTTGTTCGCCGCCATCAATTCCTCCAGATTGCGGCTGGTGGCGGCGATGAAGCGCACGTCTGCATGAAGCTCCCCTGTTGCTTCCCCACGCGGGAAAAGGTTTTTTCCTGAAGAAAGCGCAGCAGCTTCACCTGCATCTGAAGGCTTAAATCCCCGATTTCATCCAGAAACAGGGTGCCGCCGTCCGCCGCCTCCGCCCGGCCGATGCGGCGGCTGGTGGCCCCGGTAAAGAACCCTTTTCATGACCGAACAGCTCGCTTTCCAGCAGGTTCTCCGGCATGGCCGCACAATTCAGCGTGACCAGCGGCTTATCCTTTCTGCCGCTCAGATTCACCACGGCGCGCGCCACCAGTTCCTTCCCCTGTTCCGGAACTTCCCGTATCAGCACCGTGGCATCGCTGGCGCCACCTGGCGGATCTGTTCATACACCTGGAGCATAGTGCTGCAATTGCCAATCAATTCCTGCCCGGATTAGTCGTCAAAAAGCTCCTGCAGTTTTTCATTTTCCCTGCAACCAGGGCGGCATGTTCCTCATGCGCCTGGAGGCTGGCAGCCAGAGCATCCCCCAACAATATTGCCTACAATCTCCAACAGTTTCTGATCCTGTTCCAGGTTTACATGTATTGCCAATGGACACGACGCTTTCGATGAGGGATCGTTTCAGAAAGTACATCGGCCATTATCCTCATGACTGAAGGTTGACTGGGAGACGATGATGTCTCCTCGGCAAGGTGAACGGCAACGATGTGAACGAGAAGTTCTCGATGAGCTTCCTTTGCGGCGAACCTTTCGCAGAATGAACGGTGTGTCAATGCTGCACGGGATGTCAAAGGCGAGATATTCAGCAGCATCTATCCTGGCTATCAGCCTGAGTGGAACTGTTCATCAGCTACGTGACCAACGGTGTCCACTACCCGGACTTTGGCCGCGGCCGAGTGGAAGAAAACTACGTACGTTCGTGTTCAAGGCGACCACGGACAGATCGTGGCCGTGGAGGACTGATCTTAGAAGCATAAAGCTGCCCGGAGGAACTACATGGCAAGAGACAACATCCGCAACTTCTGCATCATCGCGCACATTGACCACGGCAAATCCACCCTCTCGGACCGTATTCTGAACTGACCAAGAGTGTAGACGAGCGCACCATGGAAGACCAGATCCTCGACAACATGGACATCGAGCGGGAACGCGGCATCACCATCAAGGCCCGCGCCGTTACCCTGCACTACACGGCAAAGGACGGGCAGGATTACGAGTTCAACCTCATCGATACGCCGGGCCACGTGGACTTCACCTACGAGGTCAGCCGCGCTCGCTGGCCGCCTGTGAGGGCGCGGTGCTTGTGGTGGACGCCACCCAGGGCGTCGAGGCCCAGACCCTCGCCAACACCTACCTGGCCTTGGAGCACGACTTGGAGCTGGTGCCCATCCTGAACAAGATCGACCTGCCCTCCGCCCACCCGGACGAGGTGGCGCAGGAAGTGGAAGACGTCATCGGTCTGCCCTGCTGGACGCGCCCCCCGCGTCTCTGCCAAGACCGGCCTGAATGTGGATCAGGTGCTGGAACGGGTCGTCACCGACATTCCCGCTCCCCACCGGCGACCCGGACGCCCCGCTTGAAGGCGCTGATCTTCGACAGCGTTTACGACAGCTACAAGGGCGTCATCGTCTACATCCGGGTGTTCGAGGGGCACGGTGAAGCCCGGGGACACGGTGCGGATGATGGCTACCGGCGCAGAGTTCACCCTGGTGGAGGTGGGGCCATGGGTGCCACCTCCCTGACCCCCTGTGCCCAGCTGCAGGCCGGTGAGGTAGGTTACTTCACCGCCAGCATCAAGACAGTGGCCGATACCCGCGTGGGCGATACCGTCACGCTGGCCAATAATTCCCCACCGCCGAAGCACTGCCCGGCTACCGCAGCGTCAAGCCCATGGTGTTCTGCGGCATCTACCCCGCCGACGGTGCCAAGTACCCGATCTGAAGGATGCACTGGAAAAACTGCAGCTGAACGATGCCTCCCTCACCTTTGAGCTGGAGACCAGCGCTGCGCTGGGCTTTGGCTTCCGCTGCGGCTTCCTTGGCCTTCTGCACATGGAAATCATCCAGGAGCGGCTGGAGCGGGAATTCAATCTCGATCTCATCACCACCGCCCCCAGCGTGCGCTACCGCCTTACCCTGACCGACGGCACCGTGGAGATGATCGACAACCCCTCCAGCTACCCCGACCCCTCCAACATCGTCAAGCAGGAAGAGCCTTTTTGTGGATGTTCACCTGTACACCCCCAACGACTATGTGGGCAGCCTGATGGATCTGTGCCAAAACAAGCGCGGCGTCCTCATCGACATGAAGTATCTGGACGACGTCCGCGTTGATCTGCACTACGCTCTGCCGCTGGGCGAGATCGTCTACGACTTCTTCGATGCCCTCAAGAGCCGCAGCCGCGGCTACGCCAGCTACGATTACGAGTTTAAGGAGTACCGCGAGAGCGACCTTGTCAAGCTGGACTTCCTGCTCAATGGCGACCCTGTGGACGCGCTGTCCATGATCGTGTTCCGCGATAACGCCTATGCCAAGGGCCGCCGCATCTGCGAAAAGCTGCGGGATAACATCCCCCGCAACCTCTTCGAGATCCCCGTCCAGGCGGCCATCGGCGGCAAGATCATCGCCCGCGAGACGGTGAAGGCCATGCGCAAGGATGTTCTTGCCAAATGCTACGGCGGCGATATCACCCGCAAGAAGAAGCTCCTCGAAAAGCAGAAGGAGGGCAAAAAACGCATGCGTCAGCTGGGCAGCGTTTCCCTGCCCAGTGAAGCCTTTACCGCTGTGCTCAAGCTGGACAGCGATGACGATTGATCTGCAAATATGCAAAAGGGATGCTGCGCGCGCATCCCTTTGATGGAACTCCCAAATGTGAAATCAGCTCATGGCAGAGATGCACTCTTTTGCTTTTCCTACTAAATATGTTATAATTTATTTATATATCAGTTTTTGTATCCGTTTTTTGAGAGATGGGCTGCGGCCTTGTGCTGCGCCCTTCTCTATCCCCCCGGCAGAAAGGATGTGGCCTTTATCAAAGCAAAACACGGAAAAGGCGCAGCGCAAAACAGCAGACATACACACACAGCGGCGGCGCACAGGGCAGCGTTCCTCTGGAAGCAGGTGCTGCTGACGCTGCTGGTTCTTGTTGCCCTGCTCGCCCTGCTGGGCGGGGCGCTGTGGCAGAATATTCTGCTATAACCGCACCCAATATACGGCAGAGTTCTATCAGATCCATTCCCGCAAAGCTGACCCAGAGCTGCCGGGTCGTTTTTCTGACCGACCTGCATCTGCGGGAATACGGAGCAGATAACTGTGAGCTGGTGCAGGATGTCCGCAGCCTTGCCCCGGATCTGATCCTGCTGGGCGGCGACTTTGTGACCTACGGCGAAGGCACCGACTATGATAATATGCTTTCCCTGTTCCGTCAGCTGAGCGAGATTGCCCCGGTATGCGGAGTGCTGGGCAACCACGAGGACGAGCTGTATTTTCTGGACAACGACCGGGAACTGGTGGAAAAGTTCACCGCCGCCGGGGTGACCGTCCTGCGCAATCAGGAGGCGCGCTATACCATCCACGACAATGTTATCAGCATTCTGGGCGTGGAGGGCAGCCCGGCGGATTTTTCCAACTACGGTGCCAGCACCTTTGGCGGACAGCGTGGAGCCGCAGACAGACTACGACCTGCGCATCTGTCTGGCACACGTTCCCACCTACTTTCCCGAGCATCTGGAAAATTATTCCTTTGAGCTGGGTCTTGCCGGGCACACCCACGGCGGCATCGTGCGTCTGCCGAAGATCGGTCCGCTTTATACCGCCGAGGAGGGCTTTCTGCCCGACTATGCCGGGGGCAGTTATACACTTGCCAACAACGCCACCCTCATTGTAAGCCGGGGACTGGGCGATTCCAGCCGGGCGCCCCGCATCAACAATGTGCCGGAGCTTTCGGTCATTGACATCGACTAAGCAGCCTGCGCTGCGCGTGCAGGCGCTGCAAAAGGTAGAATGCCATGGATGACATCAAAAAAAAAAAAATCAAACAGGCGCTGCGTCATATCTGGACAAATAAATACCGCCTGTTTCTCTGCCTGCTGACCTTGTGCTGTCTGTTCGGGCTGGTTCACTATTTCAAAAGTGCGGACAGCGCCACTGCCAGCATCTCCTTCAATTACTCCGAGGCGGCGCTTGGCATGAACCCCAACAAGACCCGCTTCAACGCCTACGAGATCGTGTCGGACGAGGTGATGGAGCGCGCCATCCGGCGGGTAGGCTTGCAGGACAGCCTGACTGCCTCCCCCCAGCTGGCAGAGTGCCTTTACCTGAGCCTGGACGGCACCGGCAGCGCCAACGGCAGCGAGTATATCAGCACCAACTACTATCTCTCCATCAACACCCGCAAGCTGGAGCTTGGCAGCCGCAAGGCTACGGATCTTTGCAGAGCGTGTGCGAATCCTACCGGGAGATCTTTCTGAGCAACTACTGCGACAACCAGAGCCTGCTGAAGGAAAAGCTGGACGTAACCTCTGCGTGTGAGCCTTACCTGCGGCTGAACGAGCTGGAGGTGCGCGCCGCCGCGCTGAACCGCTATCTGAACGCCCGTCTGGGGAAAACAAAAGCTTTACGGACGAGGCAAATCCCGACCCTTCCACCAACAACTTTACCACACTGGGCAAAATGATCAACAATCTGGTGGATTACGACCTGCCCAACGCCATGGCCTTTGTCATCGAGGGCGGCGTTGCCCGCGACCCGGCCATGCTGACCAGCATTCTGGAATACAAGAACAAGATCGACGATATTGACATGCGCACCCAGCAGGCTTACTATGACGCCGACAAAAAGGGCATTTCCATCTACGAAAAAATCCATGACCTCCATCATGATGATCCCCACCGTGGATGAAGCAAGCGAGTACTATATGTCCCGCACCAAGACCGCCATGGATGCGCTGGCGCGGGCGGCAGACGCTTCTCTGGCCGATGCCACCGACTACCAGTCCGAGATTGTGAGCACGAATTATGTGATCCAGAAGATCCGGGAGCTGGATGCCGGCCAGCCGCGTCTGGCCGAGGCGCAGGCCATGGTGAACAAGCTGGAGACCGCCATCAACGAGATCTCGGAGCAGCTGTTTGTACTGGACAAGGCGTATATCAAGTACAAATCCCAGAACTATATTACCTTTACCTACGGCTCGGCCTCCTTCCTGCAGCGCCTGAGCCTGAAAAAGACCCTGATGGAGTCCGTTGCCGTGATGCTGGGCAGCGCATGGCTGCTCCACGAACGTAAACGCAGAAAGGCAAGGCACCGCAGATGAAAAAGTTTGAGATCCTGCGCTATCTGAAGCGTTTCAGCCTGCTGATCTTTCTGGTGTCGCTGGCAGGTGCGGCCGCCATCTACCTGTATGCGGAGACGGTAGGCAGAAGTACACTGCATCGGTCATTATCCGCTATACCAACGACGGCATCTCGGACGGCTACACCCCGGACGGCAGCGAGCTGGACGTCAACGAGATCTACTCCTCCACCGTCATCTCGCAGGCCATGGATGCACTGGGTGCTTCCGGGCGGCTGAGCACCATTCGTTCCAACATCTCGGTGACCCCGGTGATCTCGGAAGATCAGCAGACCATCAACGACGCCCTGCTGCAAAAAGGGCGAAGAGGTGACCTATTTCCCGGATACCTGCACAAGGTGAGCCTTGTGGTGGATGGAGAGCAGGGCGCGGGTTATGCCCCGCAATATGCTGGATGCCATCATCCAGAGCTACTGCACCTATTATACGGAAAAATATGTGGAGCAGAAACTCTCGCTCAACCCCTCGTCCGGTCTGCTGGACAATGGCTACGATTACTACGAGTGCATCCGCATTCTGGAAAACGATACCAACGAGATGCAGGACTATCTGCTGAGCAAGCGGGAGCACTACCCGAATTTTCGCTCCTCCCGCACCGGCTACACCTATGCAGACCTGTGCGATATCTATTCCGACTTCAAAAATACACCATCCCGGCGCTGTACGCCTATGTGCTCAACGGCCCGCAGGTGCGGGACGGCACGGTGCTGCAGGAATATCTGGCCAACACCATCGAAACTGCAAAGCAGAACGAACAGATCACCACCGAGCAGCGGGACAGTCTGTGGAGCCTGACCGACCAGTATGTGTACAAGAACGCCGATCTGCTGCAAAAACTACTTTTACTGACCGGGGCGAGGTGGTGTCCTCGGACTATATCCTGAATAACATCGAGCTGGAAGGTTCTGGCGATAAGGCGCAGACCACCTACGACGGTCTGGTGCTGAAGCTGGTATCGCTGGAACAGCAGGTCGCATCCAGCCAGATCGACCGGCAGTTTCAGGAGGAGATCCTGCAAAGCTTCCGCAACGTGGATTTTGGCGGTACAGGCGAGCAGCACGCCAAGATGGAAAGCATGATCAACGACTACGAGGCGCAGCTGAAAAGCTACTACAAGATCATCAATACCAGCAGCAAGGAGCTGAACCTGTACATCAGCGCGGATTATCTGAAGATGATCAGCTCGGTGCAGAGTGGCTGCCGCCATCAATGTCAAGCTGTATCTGATGCTGGCGCTGGTGCTGTTCTTTGTCATTGGCTGCTGCGGTGCAATTCTGCTGGGCCGCATCTCGGATGCGGTGGATTATCTGCTGTATGTGGACAAAAAAGACCGGTCTGCCCAACCGCGAAAAGCTCAACGTGTATATCACCGGCATGGCCGACCGCATCCTGCCGGAGGACTATACCTGCTTTGCTTTGCAGCTGGACAACCTGACCGAGATGAGCCGCCGCTTCGGCTACCATGTGGGTGACGGCATCCTGAAGGATTTTCCGGTCTTTTGCAGCTGATGGGCGATACCGACGGCACGGTGGGCTACAACGGCGCGGGCAAGTTCCTTGCCTTCTTTGATGAATGCAGCACCCGGAAGGCAGAGGTCATGATCCGCATTCTGCAAAGTCAGGTGGACGAGTACAATAAAAAGCTCAACCCGGAGTACCCCATCCTGTTTACCGCCGCATGGGCCACCACCTCGGAGGAGGAGCTCTACCATGTGCGCGACCTTGTGCGCTGCGCACGAAAAAGATGTCCCTGATCGCAGAGGAGGGCGGCGCTGTCCTTGCCGGAACGGAGCGCGGTGAAGCATGATCCAGAACCGACGCGCTTACCAGCTGATCCACTGCCGCACCCGCAGCCGTCTGCTGGCGGGCGCTGCCGCCGTGTGCGGCGCAGCCTGCGGCCATGCAGACCTTTGGCTGTACCATCTGCTGCACCGGGGCGGTGCCCCGCTGCCGGACAGCACACAGGCCGACCGCGCCGCGCTGGCAGCCCTGTGCCCGAAACCCCACAGCAGAAGAGACCTGCCCGCTACTGCCGCCGCAGGGACCCGGCGGTGACCCTTTCGGTCATTGTGCCGGTGTACAACGGCGAAGCGCTACCATCGGCCCCTGTCTGGACAGCATTTTTGCAGCAGGGAGACCGCTGCACCGTGCAGCTGATCGTGGTGGACAGCGATTCCACCGACGGCACAGCCGCCGTGCTGGAACGCTACCGGGCACTGCCCGGGGGTGTTGCTGTGCAATTGCAGTGCGCCCCAGCAGCGCCGCCGCCGCCCGCAACGGGACTGCGCCACGCCGTGGGCCGCTGGCTGATGTTCGTGGACAGCGACGATCTGTTATTGCCCGGTGCCATCCGCACCCTGCTGGAGGCCGCACAGCGCCTTGACGCCGATGTGGTGCAGGGCGGCTGGCAAAACCTGTACACCGACGGCACCCACGGCCCGGTGCAGCGCTACCCGGCGGCAGTCTACGCCGGTGCCGCCGCGCCGGGAGCGGTTCGAGCTGCCCGATGCCATGGGGCAAGGTGTTACCGGCGGGAACTGTTTGCACAGGTGCGCTTTCCGGCTTACTATACCTGCTTTTGAGGATGCCATCATCCATTTTCTGGTATTCCGGCTGGCAAAGACTGTGGCCTCTGTGCCGGAGATGAGTCTATCTGTGGCGCAAAAAACCCCAAGGGGGCTTACCGCCACAAGTCAGCACCACCCTGCCGCCGTGCAGAGCTACTGGATCATGGAGCAGCTGGCAGTGCAGGATGCTGCGCTGGGCCTGCCCCACGATGCGCTGTACCGCTGCACCCTGACGCTGCAGCTTTCGGCTTTCTGCTATGCCACCGTATCCGGCCTGCCGCCGGAAACGCAGCAGGCTGTTTTCCGGCTGTGCTGTGCTTTTGTACGCAAAGGCGCTGCCGCAAGAGGGCGCACTGCCCCGCCGTGCCCGCTGGGGTGCCGGGCGCTGCGGCAGCAGGACTTTTTGGCTGTGGTGCCGCTACGGCAGAAGATTTCAGTTGTTATAATATAAGGAGTACCCATGATACGAGTGCTGCATTCGGTCATATGGACCGCGGCGGGATCGAGACCATGCTGATGAACTACTACCGGCATATCGACCGCGAAAAAGGTCCAGTTTGATTTTTATCGTCAACAAGCAAAAGCCCGGCGATTACGACGACGAGATCCGCCGTCTGGGCGGGCACATCTACCAGAGTCCGGGATTAAACCCGCTGCACTACCCGGCGTATCTGCGCTTTGTGCAGCAGACCGTGGCCGCAGACCCCCGCATCCGCATCCCTGCACGCCCACAACGAGGCGATGGGGCTTTATGCCCTGAAGGGTGCGGAGAAGGCCGGGCTGCAAGTGCGCATTGCCCACGCCCATAATATCTGGATCGTCCGGGACTACAAGTGGCCGCTGAAGATGTTCTGTAGCAGCTGCTGCCCGGCGCCGCCACCCCACCTGTGGGCCTGCGGCCGGGATGCGGGCATCTACTACTTTGGCAAAGCGGACTGGGAGCGCCGGGGACAGATCATTCCCAACGCCATCGAGCCGGAGACCTTCCGCTTCTCCCCCCGCCGTCCGCGCCGAAATGCGGGCGCGCTACGGGCTGGAGGACCGGTGGTGCTGGGTCATGTAGGCCGCTTTGATGTCCGCAAGAACCACGAGCGTCTATTGGAAATCTTTTGCCGCCTTTTTTGCAGCTGGAGCCCCGGGCGATGCTGGTGCTCATTGGTACCGGCAGGCTGGAGCAGGCTGTCCGTGCACAGGCGCAGACACTGGGCATCACAGACCATATTCTGTTTGCCGGGTTGCAAAACAATGTGGCCCGACTGGTACCAGATGATGGATCTCTTCGTCATGCCCTCCCCGCTTTGAGGGTCTGCCGGTGGTGGGGGATCGAGGCGCAAGCCGCCGGGCTGGGGTGCGTATTTTCGGACGCAGTGCCGGCGGAGGTGCTGCTTTCTTCCCATGCCATCCAGATCCCGCTTTCCGCCAGCAATGCAGACTGGGCAGCAGGCTTGCAGCGGATGCTCCACCAGCCCTGCGACCGCTCTGCTGGTGCAGAACTGATCCGACAGGCTGGCTACGATATCAACATCGCCGCCGCCCGCTTGCAGCAGCAGTACCTGCAACTGGGAGGGCAGGCGGCGCGTAACCCCCGGCGGCTGCGGGGAACACCCACATAAAAGGAGAGCCCTTTTCATGCGCACATTGGATCAGATCCTGACCAAAAAGGATTACAGCCGGAAAACTCCGGCCTCTTTTGTTTTATAAGGACAGCCCGCTGTGGCAAAAACTGCTGACCATCGGTTGCGTGGTCTTTTGGCCGGTGCCGGGCTGGGGAGAGTGGAAAACCAATCAACAGCGCAGTGGCGGCCTTCCCAAAGCCATCTCTCTGGGGGTGATCGGGCTGGCAATGCTGTACTCTGTTTTACCCGGACGAAAAGCGTCTCCAGGAGTTATGGAAGCCTACCCTGCTTTATATGTCCCGATGGCGGCGCTGTTTTTTTCTGGTCGATGGTCATCTGGATCGAAAGCTTTGCCGCAGTGTCTTCCATGATCCGAAGCTGCTCCAAGATCGTGTTCCAGAGTATTGCCATCCTCACTGCCGTGGCGCTGGTCTATCTGTTCCGGGAAAAGCCATCGAGCTGTTTACCATCAGCATCTGCATTGCCAACACGGCCATCATGCTGCTGACATTCCCCGCCGCTACGGTTTTGCAGCCAGCATCCAGTCTCTCGTTACACTGTCTGATCACCTTCGGTGATGCGGATGGCTGCGCTGCAGCTGGAGATTCACGACCTGACCTTTGTGTTCGGGCAGATGATCTTGTACTATGCCGTTTTGCTCCTCGTACTACCCGGCAGGAAAAGCGCAAGCGCTGGCTGTATCTGCTGCTCTGCTGCTGGTTTTTTCTGGTCGGCATGAAGCGCATCGCCATCCCGGCGGTGGTTCTGTTCGTCCTGATCGCTCTGCTTCTCCGCAAGCGCAAAGTCCCCCGGCTGGTTTTACCCGGCAGTGGGCGTCTGCTGCATCCTGTTTTTTTCTGGCATTCCTCTACTGTGTGCGCTACGGTGTTATTTCAAAAGTTGCTGAACAGTTTTTGGCATTGACATGATGGGACGGGACTATCTGTGGGCATGGCGAATCCCTACTATTTTTCTATCACCTATATCGGCCGCGGTTTTTGAATATGTGGGACACCATCATCGCCAGTGGTATAATGACGGACTCATCAACCAGCCTTACCCCTTCCACAACGACATCCTGAAGGTCTTTGTAAGGGAGCTTTCCGGGTTTTCTGCTTTCTGGTCCAGCATCAGTATGTTCTGACTCCGCTTGTTCTGGCAGCGCTATGCCGAACCAAAGAGACCACGTTGCTGTATCTGTCCGAGCTGGGCTATATGACGGTGACCTACCTGACCGATAATACCGCCTTTTATTTCTGGAGCACGATGGCGCTGCGTCTGGTGACGCTTGCCTACGCCATGGAGCGCAAAAAGCCCCCGGAACAAGGTGTGGATGCCGGACAGTCCGGCAGGAGATGCGGGACCGCATCCATATTCTGATGAAGGAAGTGTGACGGCAAAGGAGGTGAAAACAATGCCCTGTATCTCGTTTATAGTGCCTGTTTATAATATGGAGCGCCTGCTGCCCGGGCGCTGCGCTCACTGCGGGCGCAGAACTTTGACCGACTTCGAGGCCATTCTCATCAACGATGGCTCTAAGGACGGCAGCGCCGCGCTGTGTGCAACAGGCTGTTGCCGAGATGCGCGCTTTCGCTTCATCGACCAGCCCAACGGCGGCGTAGCCGCTGCCCGCAACGCGGGTCTGAATGCTGCCCGGGAGAGTATATCTTCTTTCTGGACCCGGACGACTGGGTAGAGCCGGATGCGGCAGAAGTGCTGTATCATGCCGCCCGGAATGCTGATGCGGACTGCGTGGAGTTTGGGCTGTATCTGGACAGCTATGATGAAAACGACCGGCTGCTGCACGCAGACCAGCGGCAGCACCCTCTCCGGCGTGTACCGGGGCGCGCCCTTTCAAGGAACATTTCGACGAGACGGCTTCCTCGTATCTGGTCACCAATAAGCTGTTCCGCCGGGCGTTTCTGAGCAGCATCGGCTGCGTTTCTCCTGCCATCAGCTGGGGAGGACGGGCTGTTCTTTGTAGCCTTTTATCGTCAAAATCCCGGCTGTCTGGTGGTGCTGGAAAAGCCGCTGTACCACTACACGCCCGGCGGGCAGCCTGTCCAACAGCTACCACCCGGGCGTCTGGAGGATAACTTTTTATCTCAGCGATGCAGTGTGGGACACCGTTGCCGCATGGGGCTTACAGGACAGCCCCCCATGCACCGCGCAAAAACGAGCTACTGCACGATCCGCGACCTGATGATGGGAATCAAGAATCTTGGATGCAGCCCGCTTTCCCTTTCCGAGCAGACTGCTTGGCTGCGCAGTACCCTGCAAAAGCGCCCGGTGCGCACGGCGGTGCGCAGCACCCCACCACGCCATGCAGAGCCGGAACGACCAGGGGCGAAAGCTGTTGCTGCTCAAGCTGCGGCTTATGCCGCGCGGTGCTGCTGCTCTCGGGCGCAAATCAGCGTAAGAATACCTGAAGAAAACGCAAAAATCCCCCGCTGCCGACTGGCAGCGGGGGGGATTTGTTACCGATTTAAATGAAAAATCAGCGCTTAGTTCTGCTTCATGCGAGCGAAGCAGTCAGAGCAGTAGACCGGACGGTCCTCACGGGGCTGGAAGGGAACCTTGCAGGCCTTTGCCGCAAGCTGCGCAGACAGCGTCGAACATCTGACGCTCGCCGCTGTTGCTGCGTGCGCCGCCGTTCTTGCGGGCGTCACGGCAGGCTTGCAGCGCTGGGGCTGATTCTCGAAAGCCGCGAGAAGCGTAGAACTCCTGCTCACCAGCAGTCCAAACAAACTCCTTGCCGCAGTCTTTGCAAACTAGAGTCTTGTCTTCGAACATAGTAGTATCTCCTCTTTAGTTAGTTCTTGCCCACGGAAGGATTGTAACCATACCTTTGGTTTTGGGGACCATAGCGCTGATCAGTAAGCTTACCAGGGGCTTGAATGATAAACGTCCTCGGATTGAGGACTCCTTTATTGTACCGTTATTTTTTTTTTTTTGTTTGTCAACCAAAAAACAACCCTTCGCCTTGTTATTTGTACACAGGGCACAAGCCGACAGCATATATTTGGAAAATCACCGCCTTAAGATAAAGGCACAATTGCGTCTTTTTCGGCGGCAAAAACATTTGCGGTTCAAAAACCTGCGGGTGTTTCCGCCACTCCCTTGCAAAAGGGGCTGCCACGGCATTTCCGTGCAGCAGCCCCTGCAAAGCCCTTTGGGAAAATGGTTACTTCTCGATGACTTCCTTGGTGTCGCGGGCGATCATCAGCTCCTCGTCGGTAGCAATGACCAGAGTGCGCACCTTGGCACCCCAAGCAGTGATCTCGCAGACATCGCCCTGCGGGATGCTTGTTCTTGTCGGTATCGATGCGGATGCCCAGCCAATCCATGTGGTGACAGACCTTTGCGCGGGCAATTGCGTCGTGCTCACCGATGCCGCCGGTGAAGACGATGGCATCCACGCCGCCCATTGCAGCGATGTAAGCGCCAACGGTCTTCTTGATCTGGTAGTTCAGCATGTCAGAAGCCAGCTGTGCGCGCTTGTTGCCGGCAGCAGCTGCCTCTTCCACGTCACGCTTGTCGCTGGAAACACCGGAGATACCCAGCAGGCCGGACTTCTTGTTCAGGATCTCGTCCAGCTCGTGGCCGGTGATGTTCAGGGTGTACTTCAGGTAGTTGACCACAGAGGGGTCCAGATCGCCGCAGCGGGTGCCCATCATCAGGCCGGCCAGCGGGGTCATGCCCATGGAGGTGTCCACCACCTTGCCCCCTGATCCACAGCGGCAATGGAGGAGCCGTTGCCCAGGTGGCAGGTGATCAGCTTCAGGCGCTCAATGGGCTCTTCGAGGTACTCAGCTGCCTTGTGGGCAACGTACTTGTGGCTGGTGCCGTGGAAGCCGTAGCGGCGCACGCCGTACTTCTCGTAGTACTCATACGGAATGGCGTACATATAAGCCTTCGGAGGCATGGTGCTGTGGAAAGGCGGTATCGAACACAGCGACCATCGGGACGTTGCCGAACACCTTGCGTGCAGCCTCAATGCCGAGGATGCCTGCGGGGTTGTGCAGGGGAGCCAGAGGGCTCAGCTCGCGGATGGTCTCGATGACCTCGTCGGTGATCAGGCAGCTCCTCTTGAACTTCGCCGCCGTGCACCACACGGTGACCGATGGCATCGATCTCGCTGACGTCATTGATGCACTTGCCTTCGCCGGTGGTCATCTTCTTCACGACCTCGGCAAAAAGCCTCGGTGTGGGTGGGGGAAGATCGCGGGTGTGGTGGCCTTGTGGCCGTTGGCCTCGTGGGTGATCATGCTGCTTTCCATGCCAATGCGCTCGCACAGGCCCTTTGCACAGCACCTTTTCGCCGTCCATATCGATCAGCTGATACTTCAGGGAAGAAGAGCCGCAGTTAATAACCAGAACTTTCTTCATCTGTGTTGCCTCCAGTATGTTTTTTTGTCCGTCCGCATCCTTTAAAAACTGGGACAGAATTTTACAGATTCCTGGAATTATTATATAATAGGCGTGACGGTTTTCAAGGCGCAACCCGGGCAAAAAGCGGTTCTACTTGTGTATCCCTGCTTTTTGTATATCCTGCCCACAAATCCCGGAAACGGCCCTGACAGTTTTTCTGTATATCCGCATGATATAATTTTAACAATCTTTTTGGCGAAAAGGAGCAGTTCCATGAAATTTGCCGGTATCATTGCAGAGTACGACCCCTTTCACAACGGCCATGCGTGGCAGCTGGCGCAGGCAAAAAGCGCTGGGGGCAGGGCATGTGGGCGTGGCCATGAGCTGCGGGCTGACCCAGCGGGGGAGCGCTGCCGCTGCTGCCGGAGGCGTCGGGTGCGGCCGCGCTGGCCTGCGGAGCCGACCTTGTGTTTGCCCCTGCCCGCGCCCTGCGCCCGCGCCGGGGGCGGAGGCTTTGCCCGGGCCGGGTGCGGGTCCTGCCGCCGCCGGGTGCGATGCGCTGGTGTTCGGGGCGAGACGCCGGACGCAGCCCTGCTGATGGAAGTTGCCCGCGTACTGAACAGCGAGGCTTACCGCGCCGCCCTGAAACAGCAGGCTTGCCGCCGGGGCTCGGAGCTTTGCCGCCGCCCGGCAGGCGGCGGTGCAGGCGCTCTGCCCCGGCACAGACATGGCCGCCCTGCTGGACAAGCCCAACAACAATCTTGCCGTCGAATACTGCAAAGCCATCCTAGAACTGGGCGTTTCCATGCAGTGCCGATCGCCCTGCCCCGGCAGGGAGCAGACCACGGGCAGGCGCTGACCGAAAGTCATGCAGCTTTGCCAGCGCCAGCGCCCTGCGCACTCTGGCGGAGGGCGGCGCGGACGCGGCACCCTGGCACCTTATGTGCCGTCCTGGCGCTGAAATTGTATAAACAGGCAGAATATGACGCCGGGCGGTACACCGATTTTGCCGCTCGCCGCCGGTGTGAGCTGGCTCTGCTGCGGGCGGCCTGTGCCCAGCCGGAACCCTTTGCCGCAGTGCGCGGGGTTTCCGGAAGGGATTGTAGCACCGGCTGGAAAACGCTGTGCGCACCAGTTCCACCCACCGCAACTGCTGGACGCGCTGACCACGGTGCGTTACCCCAGCGCCCGGATGCGCCGTCTTGCCATGGACGCGGCACTGGGCTATGAGGCGGAGACAGTGCCCGCTGCTGCCGCCGTATCTGCACCTGCTGGGGCGCAGGCGGGAGAGCCCTTCCTTGCTGGGAGCACGGCATCCCTGCCGCTGTCCCACTTCGCTGGCGCGCTGGCGTCTGGAAAAAACGAATGCCCCGACTGCGCCCAAATGGCGGCCGCCCAGCTCACCAGCCAGCGATTTTTGGCGCACTGTGCCGCCGGCGTGCCCGGGCCGATGGGGGGAGTATATCGTCAAAAATTATCTTTTGACGAATTGACAAAAAATAACCGAAAAATTTTATATTGTGCCCTCTTGTATCCGGCAGCAGTTCGGGTGTATGATTAAAGCAATGCAATGTTGGATACAACGAAACGAGAACGGAATCCCCGCAGGGGAAACAAAGGAGGAACCCATGGCACTTCACGTTCTGGACGAAGCGAACCGCTGTCTGGGCTGCAAAAAGCCGATGTGTCAGGAAGGCTGCCCCATCCACACCAATATCCCCGAGGTGATCCGTCTGCTCAAGGCAAACCAGCTGGACGCCGCGGGCCAGATGCTCTTTGAAAACAACCCCTCACCACCGTGTGCAGCCTGGTGTGCAACCATGAAAACCAGTGCGAGGGCCACTGCATCCGCAACCGGATGCCCAGCCACGACCCGGTGCACTTCTCCATTATTGAAGACTACATTTCCACGACCTACGCCAACAAAATGACAGCAGGCCCTCGCCCCGAAAAACGGCATGAAGGCAGCAGTGGTTGGCTCCGGCCCCGGCGGGCCTGACCATTGCGGTGCTGCTGGCACGCTGGGGCTATGATATCACCATCTTCGATGCCCGTGATAAAATTGGCGGCGTCATGCGGTACGGCATCCCCAACTATCGCCTGCCCGACAGCGTGCTGGACGATTTCCAGTACCGCCATCTGGAGCTGAAGGGCATCAAGGTGCGGCCCCAATACTACCATCGGCAAGACCATTACTATCGACGATTTGTTCCGCGACGGCTACAAGAGTGTGTTCATCGGCGCCGGTCTGTGGAAGGCCAACGCCATGCACATCAAGGGTGAGGGCCTGGGCAACGTGGCCTTCGGCATCGACTATCTGGCCAACTCCAAGGCCTTCCGGCTGGGGGACGATGTGGCTGTCATCGGCGTGGGCAACTCTGCCATGGACTGCGCCCGCACCGCCATCCGCAACGGTGCCCGCCACGTCACCTGCTACGCCCGCCGGGACGAGAGCTGCATCAGCGCTTCTGCGTACGAGGTCAGCTATGCCAAGCTGGAGGGCGTGGGCTTCCGTTTCTGCAAGGCTCCGGTGGAGATCCGCGAAAACGGCCTGATCTGCCGCGACACCGTTAAGGGCGAGGACGGCAAGTTTACGCAGGTAGAGGGCAGCGAGACTTTTTACCCCACACCGGCGGCGTGATCGTGTCGGTCAGCCAGGGCTCCGAGAGCAACCTTGTTAAGACCACTACCGGCATCGAGACCAACCAGAAGGGTCTGCTGAGCGTCAGCGAGGACGGCCGCACCACCCGCGAGGGCGCGTATTTGCCGGCGGCGACGCCGTCATGGGCGCCCGCACCGGGCCTGTGGCTGTTGCCAAAAAGGTGGCTGTCGCCATGGACGAGTATGAAGAGCCTGCCCGCCGACACCGCTGCTGACCCCTATGCCGACATCCCGGTGTTCCAGACCCCCACCTCGGACGTGCTGGCAAAACAGCAGTTGTAATAGAACGATTTTTGAATGGTACTGGGGACACCGGAGACGCTCCGGTGTCCCATTTTTCACAGCCGCAGCGTGGCTGCACCGCGCACCCTTTCGGCAGAGTGTTCAACGGCAGCGCGGTCCCCTTGTGCAGAACCTCCAAAAATCGCGCAGAAGCTTGTATTTTTGCCTGCGGAGCGTGTACAATAAGCACAGAATATGTTTGCGCAGAGCAGGAGAGCGACAGACAGAGCAGATAGCTTTGTTTGGTGCGCTCTTTTTTTGTTTTGCGCCTGCTTCAGAGCAAGGAGAAGATCATGAGCCAGACCAAATATATCCTCTCACTGGATCAGGGTAATCACCAGCAGCCGGGCGATCCTGTTTGACAACGAGCAGAACATTGTCTGCGTGCAGCAGCAGGAATTTGAGCAGATCTATCCGCAGCAGGAGCTGGGTGGAGCACAACCCCATGGAGATCTGGTCCACCCAGTATGGAGTTATGAACGAGGTGGTGGCCCAGAGCGGTGTCGATGCCCCAGAGATATCGCCGCCATTGGCATCACCAACCAGCGGGAGACCACCATCCTGTGGGAAAAGGCCACCGGCCGCCCCATCTACAATGCCATCGTCTGGCAGTGCCGCCGCACCGCGCCTCAGGACGAGCTGCTCAAGACCCCCGGCATGGCAGCAATAATGCAACTGAACGAAGTACAATTA
>VOFK01002065.1_pt1 | contig 22640 bp, 29 predicted proteins | sample 5384121 | NCBI WGS metagenome assembly VOFK01 (sample SAMN12384730, study PRJNA508395) | human gut metagenome | isolation source: healthy gut J | host: Homo sapiens | reverse complement strand
TATTACGTATTGCTCGCCACTCGGCCGCACTCCGCAAGTGTTCGCGGTAATTCCGACCTGCCTGCCTGAGCGTTGTTATACCGAGTAAAAAGCCTGAACGGCTGAAAGCGCCTCGATACGCACACGCACCGGTAAAACAAAGCTAACCTCCTTATAAACTACACAAAAATGCACAACTAATGCAAAATGCAGCAGGATATGCGTGCTGTTTCGTCAGTTTTTCACTTGCTAAAAATACCCGTTTCGGGTGTATATTAGATCTACGAAATGAGCCTACCGTTTTACTGGTAATTCGTTCAAGTCTGAGCATCCTTTTTGGACAAAGAAAGGCAGATATACTATGGAAAAGAGATTTGTATATGCGGACAACGCGGCGACGACCCCGCTGTCCGAAACTGCGTTCAACGCTATGAAGCCGTGGCTGACCGAGCACTACGGCAATCCGTCCTCGCTGTACCGCATGGGCCGCGAGGCGAAAGGAGGCCATCAATGAGGCGCGCAAGGTCGTCGGCAAGTGCCTGAACGCAGCGATGCCGGTCAACGAAAAGAACGACTACGCACCGGGCGAGATCCTGTTCACCGGCGGCGGCTCGCAGGCGGACAACCTCGCGATCCGCGGCTTTTATGCACGGTCCGCTCTTCCAAGGGCCGCAAGCACATCATCACCTCCAAGATCGAGCATCAAAATGCAGTGCTTTACACCTGCGAGGCGCTTGAGAAGGAAGGCTACCGCGTCACTTATCTGAATGTTGACAAGGAAGGCCATGTTGATCTGGAGCAGCTGAAGAACGAGCTGTCCGAGGACACCGCACTGGTCTCCGTCATGGCGGCGAACAACGAGATCGGCACGATTCAGCCGATCAAGCAGATCTCCGAGCTGGCGCATTCGGTTGGCGCAAAGTTCCACACCGACGCGGTGCAGGCTGTCGGCCATATGCACATCGACGTACAGGAGATGGGCATCGACATGCTGTCGCTCGCCGGTCATAAATTCCGCGGCCCGCGCGGCACCGGCGTGCTGTATGTGAAGAACGGCATTCAGCTCGAGCCGCTGGTATACGGCGGCGGTCAGGAGCGCGGCCTGGTTTCCGGCACCGAGAACACCGCAGGCTGCATCGGCCTGGCAGCAGCGATGCAGGAGGCGTGCGAAGGTCTGGATGAGAAGATGGGCTACGTCAAGAAGCTGACCGACAAGCTGGTTAAGGGCATCATGGAGAACATTCCGTACTCCCACTATACCGGCGATCCGGTAAACCGTCTGCCGGGCACGGCTTCGTTTGTCTTTGAGGCGATTGAGGGCGAGGGCCTGATCCTGCGACTGGATAACGCAGGCGTCTGCGGCTCGACCGGTTCGGCCTGCTCGACCGGCTCGCTCGACCCGTCCCATGTCCTCATGGCAATCGGCCTGCCGCACGAGATCGCGCACGGCTCTCTGCGCCTGACCCTCGGCGAGCAGAACACCGAGGAGGACGTTGATTACGTCATCGAGACGGTCACCGATGTTGTTAAGACTCTGCGCTCGATGAGCCCGGTCTGGGAGAACGGTCATCCTAACCTGACCGCTGCAACCGAGCTGCATGCACATTAAGTGCGCAGAAATGTTCCCCATAACATAATATTTCGTTTGATTGGACAAAAAGGAGATAGATTTTATGCAGTACAGTGAAAAGGTACTTGACCACTTTACGCATCCGCGCAATGTCGGTGAGATCGAGGACGCGAACGGCGTCGGCGAGGTCGGCAACGCAAAGTGCGGCGACATCATGAAGATTTACCTCAAGGTTTCGGACGACGGCATCATTGAGGACGTAAAGTTCAAGACCTTCGGCTGCGGCGCGGCGATCGCGACCAGCTCGATGGCGACCGAGATGGTCAAGGGCAAGAGCCTCGAGGAGGCGCTCAAGCTGACCAACAAGGCAGTTGCCGAGGCGCTCGACGGTCTGCCTCCGGTCAAGATGCACTGCTCCGTGCTCGCTGAGGAAGCGCTGCGCTCCGCAATTTCGGATTACTACAAGCGCATGGGCAAGGACCCGGCTGAGATCCTCGGCTGCGACGCAGAAGACTGTGAGACCTTTCGCCACAAGGCAGACTAACACGCATATTCCGCAAAAAATACGCATAACATTAGGGCAGATTGGAGAAATCTGCCCCTTTTGGTGTCTCAATAATTAAGAAATGAATAATGGAGAATTGAGAATTAGCGCTATCCTTGCGCAGACTTCAGTCGCGCTACCAGCGGGTCAGATTGTAAAATCGCGCTTTGCGCGATTATTCAATAACCGCCTTTACAGGCGGACTCCTCCATTTTCCATTATGAAAGGGGAGGTGAACCTTTGAACGAAATTACAAAAAGTATAACTTTTCTGAAAGAATACAAACAGTTAAAACAAGCCGTTGATGAGGGCAAAACTCCGGTGCTGGCGGTTGGCTCTATCAGCCATCCACAAGGCGCATCTGGCGGCGGCGTTAGGACGCTGGATACAGGCCGTCCGGTACTGGTTTTGACCGACGATGACAACGCTGCAAATCGATTTGCCGCTGATCTGCGCGGTTTTTCCGAGCGTGACATTGTACAGCTGCCCTCTCGTGAGCTGGTCATGGCAGATGTGGCCGGTGTGTCGCGCGGCTACGAGCAGCGCCGTCTGGCAGCACTGGACGAGCTGCGTGATGCGCATTTCGCGGTCGCGTCCGTGCAGGCGGCGGCGCCAGCGCACCATGCCGCCGGAGGCGCTCAAGGCGGCAATCGTGTCGCTGGCCACCGGTGAAACCGCGCCGCTGGATGAGCTGGCACAGTCGCTCACGCGCGCAGGCTACGAGCGCTGCGTGCGTACAGGTCGAGGGCATGGGTCAGTTTTCCGTGCGCGGCGGCATTCTGGATATTTTTCCGCCGCAGGCCGAGCATCCGTACCGCGTGGAGTTCTGGGACGATGAGATCGACTCGATCTCCACATTCGACGTCGGCAGTCAGCGCCGGTTGGAGCAGTGCGAGTGCCTGCGCTGTCTGCCGTGTATGGAATCTATTCCGGCACTGGCGAAGGACGGTGCGGCAGGACTGGCAAAGGCTGTTCTGGCCCTCACCTCGACCCGCCGGAAGAAGCAGCACGCGGATTTGCAGACTAACCTTGAACGGGACGCAGAACGTCTGCGCGAGACCGGTTCGCTGCCCGCAGCGGACAAGTATATGCCGCTCATTTATCCCGAAATGGCGACCGCGTTCGACTATCTGCCCGAAAATGCCATCGTCATCATCGAGGACACGCCCCGTCTGCGCGATGCGGTGCGCGATTTTCACGCGCGTGTAGCCGACGACGTAACTGCTCTGCTCGAGCGCGGCGAAATGCCGCCGAATCTGGGAGATATGCGCTCGATTTTGTCGGTGTATGCGGCGTGAAGCGCCAGATTCTGCGTCTGGACAGCTTTCTCAACAACGTAGCCGAGCTGACACCGCAGCATCTCGAAAATTTCGTCGCCAACCAGATGAATGCCTACGGCGGCAATCTGGACATGGCGTCCGCCGACATCCGCAGCTATACCGAGCAGGGACGCGCGGTCGCGGTCGTCTGCGGCAGCTGCGCTGTAAGAATATGTTCGACGCGCTGACCGACAGCGGTCTCAACGTAAAAATCAGCGATCTGCTGCCCAAGGGCGGCTGCGTCAACATCATGGAGGGCACGCTCTCCGCCGGCTTTGAGTATCCGGATCTCGGTCTGGTGGTCATGACTGAGGGAGCAGGTTCTTGCACGGCGGAAGAAAAACGCAGGTCAAGAAGTCCAACCGTGATAAGCGTCAAGTCGTTCACCGACCTGTCGCCCGGCGACCTCGTCGTGCACGAGCACCACGGCATCGGCCGCTTTATCGGCATGGAGCGCATGACGGTGGACGGTTCCGAGCGTGATTTCATCAAGATCGCCTTCGCCGGAACGGATTTCCTCTATGTCCCGGCGACATCGCTCGACCTCATCTCCAAATATATCGGCTCGGGCGACACCGAGCGCGTGCGGCTGAACAGGCTCGGCGGCACGGACTGGACAAAGGCCAAGGCGCGCGCCAAGGCGGCGGCAAAGGAGCTGGCCGACGGCCTCATCAGGCTGTATGCCGCGCGCGCCAAGGTCAAGGGCTTCGCCTTCCCGGAGGATGACGCATGGCAGCGCGAGTTCGAGGAGGCGTTCCCGTATGAGGAGACCGACGATCAGCTGCGCTGCATCGCGGAGATCAAGGACGATATGCAGTCCGACCGGCCGATGGACCGTCTGCTGTGCGGCGACGTCGGCTTCGGCAAGACCGAGGTCGCGCTGCGCGCCGTGATGAAGTGCATTTTGGCGGGCAAGCAGGCGGCGATCCTCGTGCCGACGACCGTGCTCGCGCGGCAGCATTACCTGACCGCGATGCAGCGCTTTCAGGGCCATCCGATCACGATCGAGCTGCTCACGCGCTATAAAACCGGCGCAGAGCAGACAAAGCTGCTGAAAAAGCTCGAAGCCGGGTCGATCGACCTGGTCATCGGCACGCACAAGCTGTTCAACAAAAAGATAAAGTTCAAGGATCTCGGCCTGCTCGTCGTGGACGAGGAGCAGCGCTTCGGCGTCGGCCACAAGGAGACGCTCAAGGAAATCAGCAAAAACGTGGACGTTCTGACGCTGTCGGCAACGCCCATCCCGCGCACGCTCAACATGGCGCTGTCCGGCATCCGCGATATGTCCTCCATCGAGGAGCCGCCGATGAACCGCCATCCGGTGCAGACCTTCGTGCTCGAGCAGAACGACGGCGTGCTGCTCGATGCGATACGGCGCGAGCTGTCGCGCGGCGGTCAGGTCTATTATCTGCACAACCGCGTGGAGTCCATCGAGCGCTGTGCAGGCATGTGGCAGCAGCGGCTCCGGATGCGCGATCGGCATTGTTCACGGAAATGGGCAGAAGGAGATCGCAAAGGTCATGAACGAGATGGCGGACGGCGAGATCGACATTCTGGTCTGCACGACCATCATCGAGACCGGCATCGACATCCCGAACGCCAACACGCTTATCATCGAGAACGCGGACAGCATGGGTCTGGCGCAGCTGCATCAGATCCGCGGCCGCGTCGGCCGCTCCTCGCGCCACGCCTACGCCTACCTGTGCTACCGCCATGGCAAGGCGCTGAGTGAGATCGCGCAGAAGCGCCTTGGTGCAATTCGTGAGTTCGCGGCGTTCGGCTCGGGCTTCAAGATCGCCATGCGCGACCTCGAGATCCGCGGCGCGGGCAACGTGCTCGGCCCCGAGCAGTCCGGCCACATGATGAGCGTCGGCTACGACCTGTACCTCAAGCTGCTCGAGGAGGCCGTGCAGGAGGAAAAGGGCGAAACACCCAAGCCGCGTGTTGATTGTGCGGCCGAGCTGCTGATTCCGCCAATCTTCCCGCTGATTATGTTGCGGATGCGGGGCAGCGTGTCGATCTGTACCGCCGCATCGCGCTCATCCGCACCGAGGAGCAGCGTAGCGATATGCTCGACGAGCTGATCGACCGCTTCGGCGAGCCGCCCGAGGAGACGACCGCCCTGCTCGATATTGCGCTGCTGCGTTCGCAGGCGAGCGAAAAGGGCATCGCCGAGATCAAGCAGCAGGACGGACGCCTGCTGCTCACGTTCGCGGAGACCGATTTCGTGCGCCTGTCTGCGCTGTGCGGCGACAGTGAATTCAAGGGCCGCCTGCTGCTCAATGCCGGTTCGACACCGTATCTGTCGCTGCGCCTGAAAAAGAGCGAGACAGCGATGGAAATGGCGCAGACGCTGGTTGATAAGTACGCTGCCACGGCAAAATAAGAACGAGAATGATAGAAAGCGCGATTCATTGCAGTCAATTTGCTTCACTGCACTTGCAGAGGGGAGCGGCTGTATTTGCGTAAAGAGCGAAAACCATGCGGTTTCGCTCTTTTCATTCTTCGCCGGAATTCTGTTCCGGAGCACCGTTTTTCGCCATTCGGCTTGCGGCGGCGTCTTCCGCCTCTGCGGCGGCGACGGCGCGGCGCACCTTCACCGTCCGGCGACAGCTCATTCTGAGCATCTTCGGGCAGTTCATCTCCTGCAGTCTGCTGCGGGGCAGGCTTGCGCGGCGGACGCGGCTGCTGCGGCTTCTGATGCGGAGTCTCGCTCTTTTTCGGTGCATCCTTTTTGGGTGCGGGAGCGGCAGCATCCTCCTGATCCTCGCGCTTGCGGCGTTCCTCGGCCATAGCGGCGGCATTCTGACGGTTGCGGCACGCACCCTTTTTACCATGCAGCACTGCGTGCACTGGAACTCGGTCAGCGAGTGCTCCGGACTGTCGTCCAGCTGCACCTTGCAGGTGCCGCGCAGCATCTGGGTCGTGATGACCTTGCCGCGGCCCTCGGGGGTATCGACAACGCTGCCCTGACGCGGCGTGATCTTCTGGAGCTCGGCGTAGGCTTCGTGCTCGTATTTCAGGCAGCACATCAGACGGCCGCACACACCGGAAATCTTCGCCGGATTGAGCGAAAGGTTCTGATCCTTTTGCCATATTGATGGAGACCGGATGGAAGTCGTCGAGGTAGGTCGAGCAGCACAGCTCACGGCCGCAGCAGCCGAGGCCGCCGATCATCTTCGCCTCGTCGCGCACGCCGATCTGGCGCAGCTCAATGCGGGTGCGGAACACGCTGGCGAGATCTTTGACCAGCTCGCGGAAGTCTACGCGGCCGTCCGCGGTGAAGTAGAACAGCAGCTTGTTCATGTCGAACGTGCATTCCGCGGTCACGAGGTTCATTTCCAGGCCGCGGTCCTCGATCTTTCGCTTGCAGACGAGAAACGCCTCGTCCGCGCGCTTGCTGTTGCGCTCGAGCGTTTTCATATCGGTCTCGGTTGCCACACGGACCACGCGCTTGAGCGGCTGCACGACCGACTGATCGGGCACATCGGTGTTGCCCTGCACGCACTCGCCGTATTCCAGACCGCGCGCGGTCTCGACGATTACGCCGGTACCGGCGGTGACTTCGGTATCCTGCGGGTCAAAATAATACATTTTTCCGTTTGATTTGAAACGGACTCCGATTATGGTCGTCAAAAAGGTTTGTCCTCCTGTATCATGTAAAGCAGGGCAGGCGCCCTGCGGGGAAGTGCTACTGGTAGCAGATGCGGTAAACGTCGCTCGTCAGCGCGCAGGTGACAGCGGCAGAGGCCGCGTTGCGCGAGATGCGGTGGATCGAGCTCGTCCGTAAAGTCGTAGACCGCCAACAGACGTTCCATACTGACGTGAGCGCCGTCGAGTGCCTGCGTCTGCTTGCGGAGCGCAGGCTGCAGCGGCTTTTGCGGCAGAGCCTTCGAGACAAAAATCGCGTCCCGGACAGCGGCCTGCAGAATGCCGAGCACGCCTGAGAGCGCGGCGCGGCGTCTTTTCCAGACCCATTGCACTCGAGCATCATGCGGTCCCTCGCGCCGTTCCCGGCAACCGCAGAGATAGGGTGCAAGCAGGGTGTGCCTTCCTCGTCCGACACCGCCGCCTGCGACGGCTCGAGCGCGAATTTGTGCAGCGCGAGCGCACGGTCTGCAAAAAGCGCGTCCGGCTTTTCCGAGGTCAGATGAAGAACGCGAAGTGCGGCGGCTCCTCAAGCTCCTTGAGCAGCGCGTTCTGCGCGTAGGCGTTCAATTGTGCATGGCGGATGACGGTCACGCGGGCGCGCGCCGTCGTTTGGGATAATGGCGTTTTCCGCCTTGATGCGCCGCGCAAGATCGACCTTGAGTTCTTCCTCGCCCTCGTCGATGAGGGTAAGGTCGGGATGCACGCCGTCCTGCACCTTGCGGCAGGAAAGGCAGGCACCGCAGGGGCGCGGCCCGTCCGCCTCGCACAGGATACCGGCGGCGAGTGCGGTCGAGAGCGTTTCCGAGACTGCGGGATCGTCCCCGAGAGCAGGATGGTCTGCGGCACGCGGCTCGGCGAGCGCGCCGCAGGCTGCCTTCAGACTGCGTTGCCGGGGAGCGCGTCAAAGGAGATCACAGCTTTTCAAAGCGCTCGACGTTGAGTACGAATACCGTTGCGCCGCCGACTTCGACCTGTACCGGCGTGGACGGGAAAAAGCCCATGCCGAGCTCTGCAGTGGTCGGGATGATCTGCTTGCGCGTGGAGGAATGCTCGCGGATGATGTCGAAGCACTCGTCCAGACGGCTCTCGTCCAGACCAACCAGAATCGTCACGTTGCCTGCTTTGAGGAAGCCGCCGGTGGTCGCGAGCTTGGTGATGGAGAAGCCGGCCTTCATCAGGCTGCTGATAACATCCTGTGCATCATCGTAATTGATGATCGCGAGTACCATTTTCATAATAGTAACCCCCTATACGCATTGCTGCGTCCGGAAACATATCGTTTGAAACTTGGATGAGATGCGTTATTGATGGCATGACAACGGTTATTTCATCTATTGTATTGTACCATCTTTCACGGATAAGTGCAACGTGCGCCTTTGTAATTTTCTCGCCGGGCCAGAGCAGCGGCACACCGGGCGGATAGGGCGTCACGGGACGGGCGCAGACCAGACCCTCGGCAGCGGCAGGCTGGACTCTGCCGGTCTGTGAGAACCATGCGTCGCGCACGCTCATCACGCGCTCGGCGGGCGGAAACGTGCCGCGGACAGGGACGGCAGGGGAATCAGCTCGCGCCGTCTGGAAAAGCGCCGCAGAACCGCGTTTCAGACGGCTGATCGCACCGTTCGGGTCGGCGCCGGTGAGGATGAACACAACATTGCGGTCGTCCGCCATCTCGCACGCCACGCCGCATTCGCTCCACAGCGTATCGGCCAGCTGGTGACCGGTGATGTCGGTTCCGGCGGTGCACACCGTCAGACGGCATGGGTCAAGCGCCGGAAAATGATCCTCGGTCAGTGCGGTGAACATGGTTCGGTGCTGCACATATGGCACGCAGTTCGGCGCAGGTTTCCGCCGAGCGGCGGTACTCCGCGTGACCGGGCCTCGGTGTAGAGCACGCGCAAGGTCAATGGATGCCATAATGGGATAGGACGGACTGGATGTGCCGAACAGCATGGTGTTTTCGCGCAGCGCGCGGCGGTCCACGCCTGCCGCGGAGAGCAGAACGGCGCCCTGTCCCATGCACGGCAGCGTTTTGTGCATGGAGAGCACGGCCATATCCGCACCTTCCGCGACCGGCGTCGGCAGGCCGACGGCAGGGAAGTGTGCACCGTGTGCACCGTCTACGAGCAGCAGCTTGCCGTGCGCGCGGCACAGATCGGCAAACTCAGGAATCGCCCGCCGGATGCCGTAATAGGTCGGAGGGTCAGAAGGATTGCCTGATCTCCGGGTGCGCAATCAGCTGTGCTTCCGCATCCCTTGACCGGAAGCGCGCCGGAAACCGCGAATGGCTCGATCAGCGGTGCAGAAAAAAATACGGCGTAATGCCGAGCAGCGCGCAGCCGTAGCAGAGACGGACTTGTGTACCTCACGGTCGAGCAGGACAGCGCCGCCGCGTCCGACCGCTGTGCCGAGCATAGCGAGAATGCCCTGTGTCGAGCCGCCGGTCAGAAAAAAGCAGTCCTCCGAGCCGAAATACCGCGCGGCGGCAACCTCTGCATCGCGGATAGGACCTTCGCCGGTGTACAGGTTGCCGGTGCCGTAGGTTTCGGTAAAGTCGATGGCAAAAAATATCCGCGTATGTGTTGAAAACCGGCTCACCCTTGTGACCGGGCATGTGAAACCGCGCGGAGGCGCCGGTCTCGAGCAGCTGCAGGGGCATGGAACAGCGGCGCCGTCGTGAACGGCATCAGGCGGTTGATCTGTCTGTGATTGGGACGGTGGCTGTGCGGCGCAGCCGGTCGGCGGTGGTGCATAATACAGTTGACTCCTCACTATTATAACTGACTATCAGTATAGCAGAAGGGAGTAGGTTGGCAAATTGAGAATAACGCAGTATAGGCAATACCGCATAATTAAAGCGGCGGTGCTGCTTTGGAAATTTTGTGTCCTGACTTTGTTGCAGTTTCACGGTAATACATCAAGTATTACCGCAAAACTGTGCCTCGTCAGTACGCAAAATTTACTCGCAAATCACTCTTGTTCAATTATGCGGTATTGCCTATAATATTTTCTAAAAGTGTTAGTGCAGGGCGGGTGGGGTCACCCCGCCCTGCAGTAGTCCGGATAAACAGTCATAAGAGAGAACATGAAACGGGGTGCAGTCCATATTCACAGCCGTACATTTACCTATCACAAAAAATTACTGATTTTTTTTGATTACGCATTACTAATTTTCATGAACTGTCCACAATGTGCAGACAATCAATCATTCATTGCGAATTTTTTGGACATTTTTTCGGTAGCAAACGGCAGAGCTTTGTATTATAATAAATAATACGTTCCATTCATAAAAAAGTAATATCACCGCGACAGACTGTGATATGTAAACCGGAACGTCTTTACGCTTATATTTGAAAGGCAGGCTATCAACTATGGCAGACAATCGTATCTACAATTTCTCCGCAGGCCCCTCCATGCTTCCGGTTCCGGTGCTCGAGCGCTGTGCAGCCGACATGCTGAACTACAAGGGCTCCGGTATGTCAGTCATGGAGATGAGTCACCGTTCCAAGGTATATGACGGCATCATCACCGAGACTGAAGCGGCTCTGCGCCGCGTACTCTCTATTCCGGATAACTACAAGGTTCTGTTCCTGCAGGGCGGCGCTACCACCCAGTTTGCAGCGATCCCGATGAACCTGCTGAAGACCGGCAAGGCAGATTATGCCCTCACCGGCAACTTCGCAAACAACGCTTACAAGGAAGCGGTCAGAGTTCGGCGACATCCATGTTGCCTTCTCCTCCAAGGAGACAACTTCGACCGCGTTCCGACGCAGGCCGAGCTGGACATCCGTCCGGATGCCGACTACTTCTACATCTGCGCCAACAACACCATCTACGGCACCGAGTGTCAGTACGATCCCGAGACCCCGGCAGGCGTACCGCTCGTAGCGGATATGTCCTCCAACATCCTGTCCAAGCCGGTAGATGTTTCCAAGTACGGCGTTATCTACGCCGGCGCACAGAAGAACATGGGCCCGGCGGTGTTACCGTTGTCATCGTCCGCGAGGATCTGCTCGGCAGCTACCCGCTGGAGAAGTATCCGGTCATGCTCGACTGGCAGACCATGGCGAACAAGGGCTCCATGTACAACACGCCCCCCACGTACGGCATCTACGTTCTCGGCCTCGTTCTCGAGTGGGTCGAGCAGATGGGCGGCGTCAAGGTCATGCAGGAGCGCGCTGAGAAGCGTTCCTCCATGCTGTACGATTACCTCGATTCTCAGGACTTCTACAAGGCTGTAGCAGCGAAGGATTCCCGCAGCCACATGAACGTAACCTTCCGCACCGGCAACGACGAGCTGGACGCAAAGTTTGCCAAGGAGTCCATGGCAGCCGGCATGTCCAACCTGAAGGGCCACCGTTCGGTAGGCGGCATGCGCGCTTCCATCTACAACGCAATGCCGATCGAGGGCGTTGAGTACCTGATCGACTTCATGAAGAAGTTCGCCGCAGAAAACAAGTAAGAGATCGTTCGGCAAAGGAGAACAAAATGTATAACGTAAAAGCTCTACAACAAGATTTCCAAGGTCGGTCTGAACGATCTGGATGCTGCGAAATATACCTGCTCCGGAGGACTTCAAATCCCGACTATGACGCGGTTCTGATCCGCTCCGCAAAGCTGCACGAGGTCGAGTTCCCGAAGGACCTCAAGTGCATCGCACGCGCCGGCGCCGGTGTCAACAACATTCCGATCGACCGCTGCTCCGAGGAAGGGCATCGTAGTCTTCAACACGCCGGCTGCAAACGCTAACGCCGTTAAGGAGCTGGTTATCTGTGCACTGCTGCTGGCTTCCCGCAAGGTGGTACAGGGCGCAAACTGGGTTAAGGGCCTCAAGGGCACGCCGGATATCGGCCCGGCGGCTGAGAGAAGGGCAAGTCCACCTACGCAGGCCCGGAAATCGCGGGCAAGAAGCTCGGCATCATCGGTCTGGGTGCGATCGGCGTTAAGGTTGCAAACGCGGCTGTTGGTCTGGATATGGAGGTCTGGGGCTATGACCCGTACCTGTCGGTTGACGGCGCACTCAAGCTCGACCGCTCGGTCAAGCACGTTACCGAGCTGGACGAGATCTTCGCGAACTGCGACTACATCACCATTCATGTTCCGCTGAACGCTGACACGAAGAACACCATCAGCGCAGAGGCGATCGAGAAGATGAAGGACGGCGTGCGCGTCATCAACCTCGCGCGCGGCGAGCTGGTTGACACCAAGGCAATGGCGAAGGCACTCGAGAGCGGCAAGGTTGCAGCATACGTTTCCGACTTTGCTTCCGACGAGATCCTCGAGCAGGGAGAATGCCATCACGCTGCCGCACCTCGGCGCTTCCACCCCGGAGAGCGAGGACAACTGCGCTAAGATGGCCGTTTACGAGATCACCGAGTACCTCGAGAAGGGCACCATCCGCAATTCGGTCAACTTCCCGAACCTCAAGGTTCCGTACGAAGGCGGCTACCGCATCTGCATGATCCACAAGAACATCCCGAACATGATCGCGTCCATCACCTCCGCTGTTCGCTGCAACATCGAGAATATGGGCAATCGTTCCAAGGGTGACTATGCGTACACCATCATCGATACCGCAGAGGCTCCGACCGAGGCCAACCTCGACGAGCTGCGCGCAATCGAAGGTATGATCTCTGTCCGCATCGATCTGATTTGCCATAAAACCGATAAAACCGCTCTGAATGCAGATTCAGAGCGGTTTTTGTTGCTTTTCTGTGCAAATTGAATATTGTCGAATTTGGTCGGAATTTTCGTAGAATATGGAAATGCAGGATAAGAACAGCACCGCAGCTTTCAGTGTGCGGTGCTGCCGAATGCTGCAGGATGACTATTTTTTACAGGAGGCTTCTCAATGGAGAACATACGCATTTACGAGGAGGACGGCTACATTCACTTTTATCATGCGTCCGGAGGACCGATGCGGCTTTGCGCTACTCGACCGAAGCGAAAACGCCGTTTGCAGACTTCATGGACCGCTGGCTGACCCAGATGAAAACGCAGGTGCGCGAGAACACGATGGACGGCTACCGCTACGCATTTGAAAAAGCACTATCAAGCCGTTTTTCACCGCACGAGGAACAACGCTTGCTACGGCACGGCCGATGGTTTTTCAGGATTTTGTCAACCTGAAATTCGATCAGGGGCTTTCACCGACTTCGATCGTCAAGTTCCATTCCATCATGCACCAAAGTGCTGAAATACGCGGTAGCACTGCAGATTATCCCGACGAATCCGTCGGATAATGTCATGCTGCCCAAGCGACGCGCTTTCGAGGACAGGTGTACGACCGGACGCAGATCAACATTTTTCTGGCAGCGGCGCTGCAGTCACCGGCAGAGTGCAGCGTTTGTGCTGGCGGCAACCTATGGTCACGCGCCGCAGCGAGCGCCGGTCTGCGCTGGTGTGCCGGATTTTCGGGCACGGAGCATGGTCATCAATCATACGGCGGTGCTTGTCCTCCTCCGGGCGCGTGATCTACGCGGACAGCGTAAAGACCAAATTCAGCTATCGGACGCTGCCGCTGTCCGACTCGCCCGGCGGTATCTGACCGGATCTGCGCCGCAGACAGAAACGCCAACCGCAAAAAAGTATGGCAAAGCCTACTGCCAGAGCGATTACGTCTGCTGCCGTGAGGACGGTTCGCCGCTCCGCCGGATTACATTTCGCGTGAGTTCGAGCGGTGTGCCGCCGCGCGTGCCTGCCGCGTATCCGGTTTCATGATTTACGGCATTTCGGTTGCAACGATTTTGCTGCAGCAGGGCTTTTCGCTCAAGCAGATTCAGGACTGGCTGGGGCATTCCGACATCTCCACCACAGCCAACGTTTACGCGCATGCCGTATGTGGAAAAAGGTATCCATCGCCAAGAGCGCAACACCGATTATCCGAAACTGATGCATTCTGGGAATGTAACATAATCGTAACTATTCCGGCGGGTTGTTTCACCATTGTTACACTTTTTTGCCGCCTGACCTTTGTATGAGCGTGCGTGATTGCTTATAATGTATATTGTATAAGAATAACAAGGATAGAGAACTTTACACAATATACAGGTGAAGCATATGTTCAAAAAACACTTTTTCCGCGCTGGCGGTTGCGTGTGTGATGCCGGTGAGTGCGGCGGCGGCCGGCACCATTTTTCCGGCAGAGTACACCGACATTGACGGCGTGACACGCGCAGGCTATCTGGATGAGGACGGCATGACCGTGCTTCCGTTTGCTTACGCACAGGCAGGCGATTTCGCGGACTGCGGACTCGCTGCCGTAGAAAACGAGCAGTGGCAGACGGCGGTGATCGACCGCACGGGCAAGCTCGTCATTGCATACACGGATTCGCCGGTTTCGGTGGATTTTTCGGATACGATGGTTGCGTATCGTTACACTGACTACAGCGTGTATTATGCGACTGACGGCAAGCGCATTGGCTCATATCCGGGCGCGGTCGGCTTCTTTGAGGACCGACTGCTGCTGTACAGAAATGCGGATACCGGGCTGTATTCCTATGTCAAGCAGGATGGTTCGACTGCCTTTTTCGGGCAGCTACCGTAAGGCCGGTGCCTTCTCAAACGGCAGAACGCTTGTGTGCAGACGCAGGACGGCGATTATCAGGCGATCGACACCAAGGGCACGGTGCTGTACACTCTGCCGAATGACGTAACGCCTTCCTACATGACGATTTACGGCGAGAGCACGGTGGTCGTCACCAACGGCACCAATCAGGCACTGTATTCGCTCTCGGAGGGCAAACTGCTGACCGAGTTTCTGTACAACACCATTTCGGAGTTCCATGACGGCGAAGCAATGGTTCGTCAGATCAACCGCTGGGGGCATTATGGATACCACCGGCAAGCTGCTGACTGCGCCGACGTATTACTATCTGTCCTACATGGGCGAGGGTCTGTACGCGGCCCGCAGTGAGACGGTTCGGTTTCCGCGGTGGATGCGGGCGGCAGCCTGTCTTACCGCACACTGAGCTACATCAGCGGCTTCTCCGAGCTGCGCTACGGTCTGTCGTGGCACAACACCGCAGACGGCACACTGATTTTTCTTCCGCAAGAACGGCGGCTTTGCAGCATCCGTTAAAGAGGCGGAGAACCCGACCATTCTGACCGAAAACGTGGTCTGCGTCACGCAGGACGACACCCGTAAGTATATTGATCTGCGCAGCGGCAAAACGCTGTTCGAGCAGCCGAAGTCGTTCGACCTTGGCGGCGGCATCACTGCAAAGACCGTGCATTACGAAAAGTTCATGGGCTATCAGCAGGACGGCACGGAGCATGGATGGGATGTCGATTTTCCGGAGATCAGCGGCCTGAGCGACAAAAAAGGTGCAGAACACCATCAACAGCGAAATCCGCTCGTTTTTCCTCAAAGGGACCGTCCGTTACCGCCGAGTATGATGCGCTCGAGGGCAGCTACGGTGCGTCCGTGGAAGGCTCGGTGCTCGTTGTCTGGGCCAACTGCGAGGCGGCAAAGGCGCCGGTTCGTCGGTATGGAATAACTGTCGGGCGTTTGATCTGCACACCGGCACGCGGTACACACTGAACGACCTGCTGACCGGTGACTACATCGAGACGGTCAAGAAGCTGCTGCCGGACGATCATGCGATTTATCTGTACAGCTATCCGCGCATCAGCACGAAAGGCGTAACCTATTTTTTACAACGAATACGAGAGCGCTTCCCGCCGAGCTTATACAGAAGGAATATCTGCTGACGTTTGAGCAGCTTTCCGATGTACTGAACCGGAACAGCGCGTGCTATAAGGCGTTGATGACGTCGTATTCGCCCAAAGTTTCGGCGCGACCGGCTTTACAGCGATGTAAGCAGTACCTGCTGGGCACTGCGGTATATCAATACAGTGACCGAACGCAAGCTGATGACCGGCGCGAACGGTAAATTTCCGTCCGAACGATAAGATCACGGCGGCCGAAGTCTGCACGACCATCGCGCGTCAGCGCGGTCTGTCTGGCAGCGGCGCACTGCCCGCAGGCGTTCGCGCAGGCGGTGGTACTCGGATGCGGTCAGCGCGGTGTATGCAAAACGGTCTGCTCGAGGGCCTGAGAGCGATAACTTCCGGCCGACGTGGCTGCCATGACTCGCGAGGATGCGATGCAGCTTTTGCAAATCTGCTGCAGGCGGACGGCACTGCGGCCATGAGTGATGCCGAAACCGCACAGACGCGCTTGGCGTCTGTCAAGGACGCAGGCTCTATCTCGGCGGACCGCCGAAATGCGGTTACACTATTATTATGCAGAAGGTTTGGTGCAGGGCTTCAGCGACGGCACGATCAAGCCACGGGGGTACGTTCACCCGTGCGGAGTTCGCAAAGCTGCTGACGACGATCTGAAGATAAAGAAAGACCGATGAACCTTGGTTCATCGGTCTTTTACTTTACGGTGCATTTTGTCGAATCTTGTCGAATAAACGGCGGTATGGTATAATAAACTTGTTGCTTTACCGAGTCCCGGCAACGGGAAGGAGGTGCAGCCTGTGGATAACAATACGTTATCGTTTATCTACTCAATCTTGGCAAGTGGTCGCACACTACATCTGCAAAGTGGTTCGATGAGTGGAGGTAAAGTGACTCCCAGAACCCCCCGGTTTAAGCCGCCGTATAATGGAATAGAAAACCCCGGAGGATGCACCCTCCGGGGTTTCCACGCCTATGGATAATGTGTTATCGTTTAAATATAGTATAACACCGATCTTGCGATAATGCAAGCACTCCGCCGATTATTTTACCGGAATCGTAGTATCACCGATGGTGACGGACGCCACTTCATCAAGCGGGAGAATGGTATCGAACGTTGCTGGCGGGTGCAGACGGTCTTGCCGTCATGCGGGTCCATGCTGCTGCCGTTGCCTGGCACGTCGATTACAGTGCCGTCCTTCTTATTGATAAGCAGTTTTGCGGAAAATGCGTCCCATGTATCGCGGTGGCTGGCGGGTTCCTGACCGCTTTCGGCATTCTCAAACGGTGCTTTGCCATCAACCGTGTAGACAAAGTTATAGCCGATAGGCGAGAGACAGGACTTTATTGATCGTTGCGGTTTTGCCACCTACTTGAATAGACTGACCGGCAGGCAGTTCAACCGCGCTGTTATCGGCCTCCAGCTTGAACTTGAGATGCCAGGTACCGTCGGCGATGGTTTTGGTTTCAGCGCCGTTATCAGTTACTGCTGTCAGGTCGCCGAGCATAATCTTTTGCTGTACCACCGGTCGTAACTGCGTCAGTGTACGACATGGTTTCAACATACTGAATGGCATTATCATTCGGATTTTCGTCATAGAAATAGCTACTGCCGATTGCGCCTTGCGCATTCAGGCCGATATTGCTGTCTGCACGATTCCAGTACATTCAGCAGACCGGTATCCGGGTTTTCGTGCAGTCGAACGCCGAACCGTCCTCCTTTTCGAGCGTGTAGGAGATAAGGTAGTTGTAGCCATCAAACAGAATCGCATCCGCGGTGACGGTCACGCCGCCCGCCGTATCGCTCGCGCCGATTGGGCGGCCGATCTGGTCGATGATTTCGGTGTCTGCTGTTGGACCGAATACGCCGGCAAATGCGTCGCTCGCGGACTTGAATACGCCTGTTGCACCCGCACCGATGCTCAGCACCAGAGCGGCAGCCACGCCGACCGCCGCGATGCGCGGAAAACGGCGTACGATGAATGGCAACCGGCTGCTCCGGCTGCTCGGCGGCGGCCATCAGGCGATCGACCATGCGGCTTTTCGCTTCTTCGAGAAGCGCAGCTCGTCCAGTGCAGAATTATACATTTTGTTATCGTTATACTCTCTGTTCATAAAGATCCTCCCAAGGTGGTGCGCAGGCTTTTGCGCCCGCGGCTCAGGTGTGCGGAAACGGCAGACTCGCTCTGACCGAGCAGAGACGCGATTTCGCGCACGGAATAGCCCCTCGTAGTAGTGCAGATAGACTGCTTCACGGTATTTGCGCGGCAGCGCCATCACCGCATCGAGCACATCGGAATCCGGTGCGGCAGGCGCGGGGTGTCGCGGCAGCGGCTTCCAGACCGACATTGCGCCGGTGCGCGGCGCGCAGGCTGTCCTTGCAGGCGTTGGCGGTCGCGCGGATGATCCATGCTTTTCGTGCGCCGGACTGTCAAAGGTTTGACCGCCGGTCAGCAGCTTGAGGAAGATATTCTGGCAGATGTCCTCAGCATCGTGGGTTGACTTCAAATAGGTGTAAGCCAGCCGCAGGATCAGGTCGGAGTACGTCTGCACCAGACGTTCGGCGTCTGCCCTGTCAAATTGTTTCATTGGTTTCAGCTCCTTTGGAAAGCAACGTTGCTTCACCTATAATACGATTGCGGACTGCGTATCCTGACAGAGAGGATAAATTTATTATAACATAAATGTGTTAGTGGGCACCGTTCCCGCGCGCCGCAGAGCGTACTTCTCGCTTTTCGTCAAGCGTAAAACCTTCGATTTTGCAAGGGATAGAAAGACACCTGTCCGTCTGCGCGTTGTTTTTCAACAGAATGCCCAAAAACACAGGTAAAATTGTAACAAAGTAATTGTTAAAAAATCTACAAATACCCTTTGCAGAAAGCCCTGTTTATGGTGTATCCTGTTATAAGAACTCGTGCGCTCTGCCGGGAGCGCTCACAAGATAGTATGACAGGGACGACCCGATTTTCCGGGTCGATATGGATTAGGAGGATAAAACAAACTATGGCTATGAGAGGTGTAGAAACCCGTATTCAGGAGATCCGCCACCGCATTTTTCACCGAGGTTGCCCGTATGGCGTACCATACGGAGTGGCCGACCGACCGCCGCATCGAAGCACTGCCGTTCGACATCATGCCGGGCGAAGTGGGCAATATCCGCAACGATATTTTTCCTCGAGCGCGCTATCGTCGGCGAACGTCTGCGTCTGGCGATGGGTCTGCCGTGCCGCAGTGCTGCCGAGCACGCGCCGCTGTCCGACAACATCGAGGCTGCCACCCGCGAGGAAACCTACCACACGCCGCCGCTCATCAACGTCATCAAGTTCGCATGCCACGCCTGCAAGGAAAATGAGGTCATGGTTACGGACGCATGTCAGGGCTGCATGGCGCATCCGTGCGTTGAGGTATGTCCCAAGGGCGCAGTATCGCTCGACCGCTTCAACGGCCGTTCTGTTATCGATCAGGGAGAAGTGCATCAAGTGCGGCCGCTGCATGGATGTCTGTCAGTATCACGCCATCATCCGTCAGGAGCGCCCGTGCGCGGCAGCCTGCGGCATGGATGCCATCCACAGCGACTGCAATGGCAGAGCCGATATTGATTATGAAAGTGCGTTTCCTGCGGCCAGTGCCTTGTAAACTGCCCGTTCGGCGCGATTGCCGATAAATCGCAGATTTTCCAGATGATCCGCGCCATTCAGGCGGGCGAGCGTGTCTACGCCGCTGTCGCACCGGCGTTTGTCGGCCAGTTCGGCCCGAAGATGACACCGGGGCAAGCTGCGTGCCGCGATGAAGCGCGCCTCGGCTTTGCCGATATTATCGAGGTTGCCATCGGCGCTGACCTGTGCGCCGCACAGGAGGCCGAGGACTTCGTAGAGGAAGTACCGGAGAAGCTGCCGTTCATGGCGACTTCCTGCTGTCCGGCGTGGTCGATGATGGCAAAGAAGCTGTTCCCGGAACAGGCCAACTGCATCTCGATGGCCCTCACGCCGATGACGCTGACCGCTCGACTGGTCAAGCACCATCAGCCGGGCGCAAAGGTTGCGTTTATCGGCCCGTGCGCGGCAAAAAGCTCCGAAGCAATGCGTTCGGATGTACGAAGCGAGGTCGATTTCGTGCTGACGTTCGAGGAGATGGCAGGCATTTTCGCCGCACGCCATATCGACGTGGAAACTCTCAAGGAGGACCCGCACGGCATCAACGATGCATCCACGGACGGCCGTAACTTTGCGGTATCCGGCGGCGTAGCCAAGGCCGTTGTCAACGTCATCAACGAGAAATACCCGGACCGCGAGATCAAGGTCGCCAACGCCGAGGGTCTGCGCGACTGCCGCAAGCTGCTGATGGCCGCCAAGGCCGGCAAGTACAACGGTTATCTGCTCGAAGGCATGGCATGCCCGGGCGGCTGTGTAGCCGGTGCAGGCACGATGCAGTCCATCAAGAAGTCCGCGACCGTGGTCGGTCTGTACGCCAAGCAGGCGGAGCACCAGACCGCGACCGGCACGCATCATGTTGCCGAGCTGGATAAGCTGGTTGATTAAAAATAATGCTATAAAAGCCACCGTATCGGATGATACGGTGGCTTTTCTGCTGTATTGGTGCGGAATGGAGAATGGTAAACCATGTGGCCCATTCTCCATTTTCAATCCTCAATTATTTTTCCGGCGGCGTAATTGCCACCTTCATGACCCCGTCGCGGCGCTTCTCAAACAGATCGTACGCCGCTTCGATCTCATTCAGCGGGAAAATATGCGTGATGAGCGGTGTGGTATCCAGCTGACCGCACTCGATCAGCCGCAGGATTTCTGCGGTGTCGCAGCCGTCCACGCCTCCGGTCCTGAATGTCAGGTTCTTGCCGTACATATCGGGCAAAGGAAGCATCTGCGGCTTGTCGTACAGTGCAACAATCGAGACGATCGCATTCGGTCGGGCGCACTCCCACGCGAGACGGAAGCTGTCGTCCGAGCCTGCCACTTCGCAGACCACATCCGCGCCACCGTGCGGGCTGTTGAGCTGCACAAACTCCTGCGCGTGCTCGGGCGTGATGGTCAGCACATCCGGATAGTGCTCGCGCACAAAGCGCAGCCGCGCCGGATCGGGGTCACAGATGATGATCCTGTGCGGGTGATGCAGCATGGCGCACAGCATGGTGCAGATGCCGGTGGGTCCGGCACCGAGGATAAGCACGGTGTCGCCCTGCCGGATCTCGGAAATCCTGGCTGCCCAGTAGCCGGTGGCGAAAGTACATCGCCGGCAAACAGCGCCTGCCGGTCGGAAACCCGGTCGGGAATGACAGTCAGACCCTGATCGGCATACGGCACTCGGACAAACTCAGCCTGTCCGCCGTCAATCCGGCAGCCGAGTGCCCAGCCGCCGTTGGGATCAGTGCAGTTGTTGACAAAGCCGTGCTGACAGAAAAAGCAGTGTCCGCAGAACGTCTCCACGTTGACGGCTACACGGTCGCCGGGCTTGACGGTTTTGACTGCCGAACCGACCTGCTCGACTACGCCGACCATCTCATGGCCGACCGTAATACCGGGGACGGCACGCGGCACCGAGCCGTGCGATGTGCAGATCGCTCGTGCAGATGCTCGACATGGTAACGCGCACCACCGCGTCTCCTGCATGCGTGAGAACGGGTTCCGGCTTGTTCTGCAGGGGCAAACTCACCCTGTTTTCGATAAGTGTAAAGCGAGCATAGTTTACAGCTCCGTTTCGTTAAATGTTATATCCATTATACGGGAGGGCGAAAAGAAAGTCAAACTGTGTCGATTTTATAAGGTGCCGAGAGTCGGGAAAAAACTGCGCCAGAAAAAAAAACAGCACCGGCAGGAAGATCGCAGGCAGCAGATTGCCGACGCGCAGCTTGCTGTTGAAGATGAATTCAAGCTAATGGCAAAAAATCAGCACGGAGCCGACACACGACATTTGACCGATCAAGACATCGGTCAGCCAGGGACGGATGAATCGTGCCATCAATGTAATGCCGCCTTGATAGAAGAAAATCGGCACAATAGACAGGTATACGCCCTTGCCGAGAGATGCGGCGAAGAGAATCGAGGCAACACCATCCAAATAGCCTTGGCAATCAGCATGGTTGGGTCACCATTCAGACCATCGTTTAATGCACCGACAATTGACATTGCACCGACACAAAACAGAAGAGATGCGGTAACGAAGCCTTCAACAAATCGGCTGTCCCCTTTGGCAGCAAAGTGTGATTGACAGAATGCACCGAAATCCTCCAGTCGCTGCTCGATATTCAGCGCTTCACCGATGACAGCGCCGAGCGCCAGACAGGTATAATCAGCATGGTATGCTGGGTGCCGTTCGCCATCCTAGTATGGTCAATACTTCGCTGAGTGTTCCGCCTATACCGATAAAGCAGGTGCTTTAGTCCCAGTCCCTGCATGACCGTTTTTTCAAAGCGTTTCGGCAGACCGTTTTTTAACAGTATACCGATCGTAGTGCCTATAAGCACCGTGCCAACATTTACAATGGTTCCAAGACCAATCATAAAATCCCCTCGTTTCACTTTACAACGCTAAAGTTTATTGTAAAGCAAAATGAAGGATTGTCAATTCAGCGCAGACAAAACGGCGTTTTGCGGAAATGTCCGCCGCCGATTCTCCGTTCGATCAGGAAGTGCAAGCGCAAACAGATCATCCGCGAACGTGTCGCGGCGCAAAGCGGGCTGTAGAGGCGTCGGAAAGCCGTTTTCCGTTGCCGGCTTGACGATAACGGGCAGGGCAGCCTGTGAGCGCCGCCCGTCCGCACACACCGAGCGCCAGTACGCGCAGATAAGCCGGGAGACAGGTGCGTCCGTCTCCACACCGGCACAGACCGCGAGGCGCACGGCACACACGAGCCGCCGTCACGGATATAGAGGACT
>VOFK01002672.1_pt1 | contig 22653 bp, 28 predicted proteins | sample 5384121 | NCBI WGS metagenome assembly VOFK01 (sample SAMN12384730, study PRJNA508395) | human gut metagenome | isolation source: healthy gut J | host: Homo sapiens | reverse complement strand
TCAAGCGTACTTCGTTTGATTGCATTATTGCTACGGTATTCTTGAACTACTGAGCATATCAGAGAAATAGAAACTCCGGGTAGAGGTGTGTAGTATTGGGACGTAGTAATATCGTCCGGCAAAACCAATGGCTACACTGATGATGCAGAAAGCCTATCCAGGAAGATAACTACTGTAACCAAGCATGCCATAGCCGGGCAAAGATCTTGTAAAAGAATGCCAGGAAGCCGATATCATCATGCGCTGCATTGGGACAATAACTTTGTGAAAGCTGAAATGGTAAAAAAGAGGTGCCGTGGTTATTGATGTAGGAATTTTACACGTGTACCGGATTCTACAAAAAAAATCCAGGCTTCAAACTGACTGGAATATTAAGTTTGTGGGATTGCTCAGAAATGTTCATTTATCACTCCTGTGCCGGGTGGTGTAGGACCCGATGACCATCGTTTCTTTGATGAAAGAATACATTGCTGGCTGGCAAGAAAGCTTAATATATCAATAATAAAAATACCGAGCCGGAAAGGAACCTCTTGTGACAACTTGACTCCTTTCAAATTGTTATTTTCTCAGTGGAACCTTAATCCGCTCAAAGTCATGTGGGGCCCCAGACAATCCCTCTTGCATTACTTTTTCTTTGCTTTATATCATTGTTGTAGCACAGCACAGGGAACAAAGTAGTACCCAGGTCACTAATTACAATCCCCCTGCAAAAATCGCTATTATTTGTAGGTGATCTGATGCTAACTAAACTAACGACGCCGCGCGTACAAATAAAGGGACCTATGACTACTCTCCCTGCTTCTCTCCTAGTAAAAGAGCAAATCAGTGGAGCGGACATCGCTATCAGCAATTTACAAGAAGGCACCTATCGGTGGAGAAACCCATAATGAGAGTAGGTTGTCTAAACTTTCTGTGCACCCTGATGAATATTTATATGCCATTAAAGAATGGCCGGTTTCAATGTTCTGTTAACTGCTAACAATCACTGTCTCGACCGCGGTAAAGGTTTGGAACGTTACAATCCTAATGTTAGATTCCTTACGTTATCCCCCTACACCGGAACTTATAGAAATGAAGAAGAACATGCATAGTCCAACGATACCCATTACTCATTCACAAAAACGGTTTCAATTGCCCCCTTCTTAACTAACCTATATGATACCAATGGAGTTAAGCCATCCTCTCCCAACATAGTGAACTATATTGATAAGAAAATCATGTTACAGGATAATGGAATTACAGCACGAACGGCAACCTGATGTTATCATTGCCTGTATGCATTGAAACAGTACCAATCGCTACCCACCCGGTGCGAACAGCAATTGGCTGATTGGTTATTGAAAACAGGGTTGTTACCATATCATCGGTAGCCATCTCCTCATGTTATACAACCCATGGAACTTTACGTACCGATAGCATTACCAGAACACAACACGCTGTAGTTTTATTCTTTTAGGGAATTTCATCTCCAATATGAGTAAAAGTAAATACTGACGGAGGACTTATATTCACATTAGAGGTAGAAAAAAGACACCACAACAATACACTTCCCCACAAGTTCGAGGTACAACGTTGCGGATATAATTTCGTATGGACAGCACGTCCCAATTTCGCAAAAAAAAACTATGTGCTTTATCCCACAGATTCCACATCTATCTCAAAGCTCCCGGAAGCTGCACGTAACCATCTGAATATCTTCGTCAAAAAACTCCCAGCTCCTCCAACAGCACAATGTAGGAATTAAAGAATAAAAAATAATGCAGATTTCAATAAAATATTTCGCCAAATTTTGCAGTATTAAAAATAATACCCTATGCTGCACCGCGTTTGAGAAATGACGTAAACATGGTGACTGTGGTTCAGTTGGTTTAGAGCGTCAGATTGTGGTTCTAATATAATCAGGGTTCAAATCCCATCAGTCACCCCAAAAATCTGTAAGTTTATGACTTGCAGGTTTTTTTTGTTATTACTACTATCTCTATGTTAAAGTTTACTGTTCCGGGCAACCACCAATAAATATTTAACCGCGACCCAATCATAAAGTTCGGGAATTTGCATACATTTGCACCACGCTTATCATCAGAGGATGCAATAATAAACATGGAAAATGAACTGTCGCTCATTCCCTGAATACATACCTTTAGGGCTCGGCATATATGATAAAGATGGATATCAAATACGCCAATGCACTACACTAAAAATGTTCGGGTGTAACCATGAAGGATATTTATAATATTAACTATTGACCCTAACATGCACGGCAGAAGATAAAGCTCTCCTAAAGCAGGGGTTGAATGTCTCTTTTTAAACTGATTATGATTTCGATCTTTGTGAAAACTTCTACGAAACACCCATCAAAGGAATCAAAATACTTTGTTACCAAAGTAACTATCATACGCGATCCCAAAAGGAAATCGTCAAGGCTATTTATTAGCCTGAAGATATCACCGTAAAAGAAAGCACAAGAGCAGGGAAATTATTGAAAGCTACAAGAAAATAAAAAAGCAACACTAAAAGGAATTATCACTGGCCTTGAATGCTGGGAAGCTATCCTCATGGAACTACAATATAAAAAGGGTCTTTTGCAAATTCGATGTTCATATCGAAAATATTGAGAAAAAGATCATTGCAATCCATATATGAGAGCATCCATCCCGACGACAGAAATAAATTCATGGCATTACTGGAAGCAGTTGCTCATAAACAGAAGCTCCCGAAAACAGAATTATATTAAGAGTTCTGGAAAACAATGCAACAGATTATAGTTACTCCAGCTTTACCTACAGTGCAGTAGAAGAGAAGCAGGCAATGTAGTGGTCATCACATTTATTCAACGGGATATTACCGAAGACATTATATACCAGCAAAATCTGATTACAGCCAAAAACAAAGCAGAAGAAGCGGACAAATTGAAGTCCACATTCCTCGCTAACATGAGTCACGAAATCCGTACTCCACTCAATGCAATTGTTGGATTCTCCGAATTGCTGACCGAAACGGATGATGCGGAAGAAAAATTTGAATATAAACAACTGATTGAAACCAACAGTGAGATACTCCTGAAATTAATCGGGGACATTCTCGATCTGTCAAAAATTGAAGTTGGCTCCATTGATATCAATCGTCAGAAACTGAATTTGTGCCAGCTTTGCGATGAATTATACCGGTCCTTCCAACAACGGATTAAAAATCCCAAAGTTATCCTCAAACTCATCAATCCATATACCAAATGTGTGGCGAATTTCGACAAAAATATCGCTTTATGCAGATATTCACAAACTTTGCTACAAATGCCATTAAGTATACGCCACAAGGTGAAATTGTAATGGGATACGAATGTATGCCCGGACAGGTAAGAATCTATGTAAAGGATAGCGGCATCGGCATACCGGAGGAGAAAAAAAACCGTATCTTCAGTCGTTTCGAGAAATTAGATACTTTTGCCCAGGGAACCGGCTTAGGACTTTCTATCTGTAAAGCCATTGCCGATGCTACAGGCGGAGAAGTAGGCTTTAAATCCAAAGCCAACATAGGTTCTGAGTTCTGGTACATCGGATATACCGATGTCGAATATGTCGAAAAATCAGAGGTTGCAGACGAGGACTTAAATAACAAAAGTACAGAACACCTTTCAGCCAATTCCTCAGTAAAGATTAAAGATCTGAATATTCTGATAGCGGAAGATAATGACAGCAATTACCTGTTAATCAAGAAACTTCTTAAAGACAATCAACTAACCCGCACCATAACCGGAGTAGAAGCTATCGAGAAAATCAAAGCCCAGACCTTTGACATCGTCTTTATGGATATGCGGATGCCGGTAATGAATGGACTGGAAGCAACTTCCCTCATCCGGGAATTCAACCAGACTACCCCTATTATCGCCCTTACTGCCAATGCATTCGACTCCGACAGAGAGAATGCATTAGCCGCAGGATGCAATCATTTCATGACCAAGCCCGTCAAAAAACGAGAATTAATGGATTTACTTTTCAGATATTTCAAACAACAACCCCAATAACAGGATTATTTCTGATTCAATTTACGTATCACTTTAGCAGGATTTCCCACAGCCAACGAGTCTGCCGGAATATCATGCGTAACCACTGAACCCGCACCGATTACACAACGGTCGCCAATAGTCACTCCCGGGCAAATTGTCGCATGACCGCCAATCCAGCAACGTTCACCAATGGTTACCGGCAGACAATTCTCATAGGCATCCCTTTCGTCAGCATCAAGCGGATGTTGCGCCGTATAAATATGTACTCCCGGAGCAATCAGCGTTTTCCGGCCAATAGTAACTTTAGCACCATCCAAAATAACAGCACCGAAATTGATAAAAACTCCTTCAGCTGCATATATACCATCCCCATAATCGCAATAAAAGGGGTGGTTCTACAAAAAAAAATCCGGAGCGGAATTCGGGAAAAGTGAACGGGTAACCTCCGGCATTTTAGAGGTATGATATTCAGTCACATTCAACTGATGCAGCTTCTTTTTTACTTCAGCCCGATAGGCATACATTTCAGGAGTATGAGCATCGTAATGAAGCCCTTCGCGCATACACTTTAATTCTTCTTGAAGTGTTCTCATCTTAAAAATGATTTTATTATTAACTCGTTAAAAGCACTGCAAAGTTAGTATAAATTCAGGCACCTGTATGCCCATGTTTCTGTAAAAAAAAGTAAATGTCCAAAACCATAAAAAGGCTCAATTGTTATCTAAATTATTCGGAATTATCAGGTGTACAACAAACAGTCTTTTTAGTTTAAAAAAGTTGAAAGTAGATAATCCTACGCTTATTTTCTGTTTGCTGGCACTCGATTTGCGGATATTATTACAGAGTATTAACCAATATACTCCTGATATTAGTATGACAACATGTATAACTAAAAATAAATGATTATGGAAACAAACGAAAAATTAATTGCAGTCGTAGAAATCGGTGGTGACAAAGCAACTCAATTCTGGGCAAAAGCTGATGATTTGGCGCAAGCATACAATGAGAAATCAACGGATATAGTCTATTCAGTAAAGAAAGTTCCTGATTCTGATAACCTCTTTCACTTCTTCGCTACCTCAAAAGAAGAAATGACGCAGGAAACCTTGTTGGAATGTAGCCGTGAGTTCCTGGATGAATTATTGACATTAGTTCCCAGCGAATGCGTCAGAATATCCGTTGTCGGACCTAAAGCAGGCTAAAAAGCATACCGTAAACCGGTAAAAAAGCAAAGGATTGGGCAGGCAGAAAAAGAGGCAGATAGGAATACATTCATTATCTTTGCAACTGTTTTTGTAAACCCAACCCTATATAAATGAAGTTACTCTGGCTCGACCTCAACAGTTCATACGCACATTCTTCCCTGGCACTTCCGGCACTGCATGCCCAGATTGCTGATGATACATCCATAGAATGGGATATCGTATCAGCCACTATCAATGAGAATGTAGGTCTGACTGTCAATGAAGTCTACCATCGCCAACCTGACATACTTGCCGCTACAACCTGGCTCTTCAACCATGAGCAATTGCTCCACATCCTTTCAAGAGTAAAAAGCACTCCTGCCACAATGCTGCATTGTATTAGGCGGCCCTGAGTATCTGGGAGACAATGAATACTTCCTACATAAAAACCCTTATGTCAGCTGTGTATTCAGAGGAGAAGGAGAAGAAGTGTTCCCGCAATGGCTCGCATGCCGGAACGAACAGGAAAAGTGGAATGCCATTCCCGGACTCTGTTATCTCGACTCCAACGGGCAGTACAGAGACAACGGCATAGCACGTGTACTGAAATTCTCTGATCTCATACCTCCCGAAAAAAGCCGTTTCTTTAATTGGAGCAAACCATTCGTACAGCTGGAAACGACACGAGGCTGTTTCAATACCTGTGCTTTCTGCGTCAGTGGAGGCGAAAAGCCTGTACGTACACTTTCCATAGAAGCTATTCGCGAACGACTCCAAATCATTCATCAACATGGTATTAAAAACGTGCGTGTACTCGACCGTACTTTCAATTACAATACCCGCCGGGCAAAAGAACTGCTTGAGCTTTTTCTTGAATACCACCCTGATATACGCTTCCATCTGGAAATACACCCTGCACTTCTTTCCGAAGAACTGAAAGAAGAATTGAAACACTTGCCCGAAGGTCTGTTACACCTGGAAGCAGGCATACAAAGCCTGCGTGAACCTGTACTCGAAAAAAGCCGGAGGATGGGAAAGCTGACAGACGCATTGGAAGGTCTGAAATTCCTGTGTTCTCTCCCCAATATGGAAACACATGCCGATTTAATAGCAGGACTCCCACTCTACCATCTTGCAGAAATATTCGAAGATATCCGTGTTCTGGCAGCATACGGTGCAGGAGAAATACAACTGAGTCTCTCAAATTACTCCCCGGTACGGAAATGCGTAGAAGAGCGGAAGAATTGGGCATCCAATATTCTCCCCTCCCACCCTATGAAGTGCTTCAAACCCGCGAGATCAATGTAAGTGAATTGCAAACAGCCCGTCAACTCTCCCGCCTGCTGGATGGATTTTATAATACTCCAGCCTGGCAATCCATCACCCGTAAACTCATTCTGAAAGAAGAAAAATTCCTGTATCGGTTCCTGGAACACCTGATACAAATAGGTTTGATAGACCAACCGATAAGTCTGGAAAAACGAGGACTTATCCTGTATGAATTCTGTAAGCACAACTATCCAGAATATCAGTTAGAAGCCAGCATTGCTTGGATAGAGGCCGGCATGTCACTGAAAAAACTTCCGGCAGAAAAGGTAAAGACCAAACGGCAGGTTCCCCCCGGAGAACTGGCAAGTACTGTATGGCCAATACAAAGAGAATCTCCGCCTTTGTTTCCTGCCTGTCAATGAGGAAACCAATCAAGGCTATTGGTTTGGTTTCGAATCGGAGATACAAAAGCCGGAACCCGTATTCAAAGCAATGAATTAACTGAAAAGATAAATGGAAGACAAGACCATAGAAAAAGTAGATTTCTCCATCGAGGAACTGGAAACAAATTATTATGAATGTACATTTGACAAATGTAACTTTTCAGATAAGCCTATCGGAAGAGTTATATTCGAAAAATGTACATTCAAAGAGTGCAACCTTTCATTAGTAAAAACCAGTAATACCTCTTGGTTGGATGTCCTGTTCACCGATTGCAAAATGACAGGCATCAACTTCAGCCTCAGCAACCGCTTCGGCTTGTCTGGTGGAATTCCATAATTGTCTGTTGTCATACGCCCTTTTTACTGAGATGAAACTGAAAGGAACCCGTTTTATAGGGTGCGATTTGCAAAACACAGACTTTATGGAAACCGACCTTTCAATGCAGTATTTAAAGATTGCGACCTCTGTTATGCTTCTTTCCATCATACCAACCTGGAAAAAAAGCAGATTTCACTACTGCACGCAATTATACTTTAAAATCCTGCTGCCAACCGTCTGAAAAAAAGCGAAGTTCTCCCGCTACGGACTGGAAGGGTTGCTTACAGGATTAGGAATAGAAGTTGTCGATTAACTTCTCCTTGTATAACTTGGGAGTAGGTGCAGTACTACAAGGTAATGTAACCCAAACAGTTGTGCCTACACCTGCTTCCGAAGTCAACCCAATAGATCCACCCATACATTCCGCAATGGACTTACATATAGGCAACCCCTAACCCAACTCCTTGTTTAAAAAGAGTCCACTTTTTCAAAACGTTCAAAAATAACAGGCAATTTATCCTGCGGAATACCACATCCGGTATCCGTTACCTTTATCTCAATACCTTGTTCTGTAACGCCATAAGTAATATCAATATACCCTTCCTGAGTATGCTTCAAAGCATTGGACAAGAAGTTATTCAATATCTGTTTCACACGCTTTGTATCCAGTTCAGCCATATAGCCCTGTCTCGGTTTATGAATACGGATATCAATCTTCCGGCTGCTTTCATCCTGTACTCGGTAGCACTTTCCATTATCAAGTCGGACAGACAGAACCACGTGGGATGCAGATCTATATACCCCGCCTCTATCTTCGAAATATCAAGAATATCATCCACTATTTTCAGTAGAAGCGCATTGTTGTGATTGATCAAATTACAAAATTCTTTCTTTTTCCGCTATATCCTCAGTATCCGCCAATATGCTGGAGAAACCAACAATAGCATTCAAAGGAGTACGGATTTCGTGACTCATATTTGCCAGGAAAGCCGTCTTCAGTCGATTGGCTTCCTCTGCTTTGTCTTTCGCTTTCCGCAAATCGCTTTCCAGCTTTTTCCTCTCGTCAATAATCTGGGTACCTCCAATCAGAATAGCAGGTTTTCCGTCCTCATCATACTCATATACGGCGCCATAGATATTTCTCCAAGATAAAGTATTGTCCGCATTTTGGTATAAAAACTCTTCATCGATAAGCTTGGAACAACCTTTCTCCAATCCATCTATCGCTTCATAGATTCTTTTTCTGTATTCCGGCAATACATGCGACAGGTGCTCATCTGCATTCACTACTGTAACTCCCTGCTCATCTCTCTCCAAATCTCCATCCCAGATAATCTCTTTACGTTTCAAATCCCATTTCCACAGTTTCAGTTTAATGGCTTTCACCAGCAAACGGTGCTGAAGATTCTGCTGTTTCAATTGCTGTTGCTTTTCCCCCAATTCATGCATCAAGAGACTATAGGGCTTCATCAATTCCTGTTTACCATCAATAGATATCCCTGGAAGACGATTGCGAAGCTTATTATATTTTCGGAAATAATAGACTGCCGCTATCAGTGAAGCAATGAAGGCAAACAGAGTTATTAAATATAAAACATACATCATAATTCAGGTTATCCTTATAATTGAACCGCAAAGGAAATCAATTCTCAGATAAGTCTTGAAATATATTTTAATTGGTTATTAAAAATAGTACCAAAAGTTATTAAGAAAAGTATTATATATCTAACAAACAACACATTAGGCTTCCATATCCTTTTGAGCATTCTTAAATTCCGAAGGAGTCATTCCCGTTCTTCCCTTAAACAACTGATGGAATGTAGGCATGCTGTTGATGCCCTGATGATTCAACAATTGCACGCAAAAGTGTAATCGGGTTGTTCCTTCATTAAATGTATCGCATAATTCAGGCGCAGGTTATTGATATATCCGTTCAGGTTAGTGTCCGTATTCTCCTTTATCATCTTGGCTAAACGAGTTATTATTCGTACGGACAATTCTAGTCAGCTCTTCTCTCCATGATAAGTCGGGAGAAAGATACATTATCCGTTTTATAATATAATCAGTTTTTTCGAAAATCATCTTATTCATCTCTGCTTATCTAACAATACGTAATGGATCAGCGTTGTGCTGCAGGGCGTGCTCGACCATCTCGCCGAGCTTTCCGCCACCGGCGGTAAGACGCTGCCGGGTCTTTCCACGGGCCTGAGGCGCCGTGGACGACAAGATCAACGGCCTGAGCAAATCTGACCTTATCCTGTTGGCTGCGAGACCCGGTATGGGCAAGACCAGCTTTGCACTTAATGTGGCGCTCAACGTGGCAAGGCGAGCGGCAAGGCGGTCGCGGTCTTTTCCCTGGAAATGTCCAAGGAACAGCTCGTCACGCGCGTGCTGTCCAACGAGGCACTGGTGGAGAACGGACGGCTCATCTCCGGCAATCTGCGCGAGAGCGACTGGGTGAAGATCGCGGAGGCGGCCTCGACGCTCAGCCGCACGGACATCAAGATCGACGACAACCCGCTCCTCACCGTCGCGGACATGAATGCCAAATGCCGCCGCATCGAAAACCTCGGTCTCGTTGTCATCGACTATCTTCAGCTGATGACCTCCGCCGGCGGAAAGGGCTACAGCGGCGAAAACCGCCAGCAGGCGGTGAGCGACATTTCACGTATGCTCAAGATCATGGCGAAGGAATTGCAGGTCCCTGTGCTCTGCCTTTCACAGCTCTCGCGCGCGAACGAAAAGCGCGACGACAAGCGCCCCATGCTCTCCGACCTGCGTGAATCCGGCGCGATCGAGCAGGACGCGGACATTGTGCTCTTTCTCTACCGCGACGACTATTACAACGAGGATTCCGAAAAGCACAACATTGCCGAGTGCATCGTCGCCAAGAACCGCCACGGCGAGACCGGCAAGGTCGAGCTGCGCTGGATGCCGGAGTACACGACCTTCGGCACGCTCGAAAGGCGGTACGAGGACGAATGAAAAAGGTACTGGACTTTGTGCAGCGCTTCGACCTGCTGCCGCGCTACGAGCTGCTGCTCGCGGCGGCCTCGGGCGGCATGGACTCGATGTGTCTGCTGGACTTTTTATACGAAAACGGCTACCGCGTGTGCGCGGCGCACTACAACCATCAGCTGCGCGGGCAGGAGGCCGACATGGACGAGGACCTCGTGCGTGCGTGGTGCGCAGCGCGGCGTATCCCGCTGTGCGTCGGCACGGGCAATGTGGCGGCCTACGCCGGGGAGAACGGCCTGACAATCGAGGAGGCGGCGCGCAAGCTGCGCTATGACTTTCTTAACTCCGTTGCCGGTCAGACCGGCGCGGCGCGCATCGTCACCGCCCACCACGCGAACGACAACGCCGAAACGGTGCTCTTTCATCTTGCCCGCGGCACGGGCATGGCGGGCCTTGCGGGCATCGCGCCGAAAAACGGCAGGCTGGTGCGCCCCTTCCTCTGCCTGACGCGGGAGGAGCTTGCCGCCTACGCGAAGGAGCATCATGTGCCCTATCGCACGGACGCGACCAACGCGGACACCGCGCTCACGCGCAACTTTATCCGCGCGGAGGTGGTGCCGAAGCTCTGCCGGATCAACGCGCAGGCGGTCGAGCACATCAGCGAGACGGCGCTGCGTCTGCGGCAGGAGGATGAATACCTCGACTCCCTTGCTGCCGCTTATCTGACGGAGCTGAAAACGGAGGCCGGCGCGGTGACGCTGCCCTGCGCGGCGGTCGCGCAGGCCCACGCGGTCCTGAAGCCGAGGGTGCTGCGCCTTGCGCTCGACGCGCTCGGCGCGGGGAGGAAGGACTTCACCGCCGCGCACTACGACGCGCTTGCCGCGCTTTGCGCGGGAAGCGGGACGGCACAGCTCGACCTGCCCGGCGGCGTGACCGCGCGGCGCGCGGACGGCGTGTTGACGCTCTGCGCACACCGGAGGGAAACGCCTGAGCGCGTTTTGCTCCGCACAGGGGAGACTGTCCGGTGGGGCGGCTTTGCCATCACCTGCCGAAAATGCGAAAAAACGGTTGAAAATTCTGAAAATACCGTTATATTAAGAGGTGCCGCTCTGGACGCGCCGCTCTCGGTCGGCGCTTGGGACGCGCGGGAGAGCATGACGCTGCCCGTCTCGCGCGGCTCGCGGAGCCTCAAGCGGCTCTTCGCCGAGCGCGGCTTTTCGCCGGATGAGCGGGAGCAAACGCCGGTCATCCGCTCGGGCGGCGCGGTCGCTGCGGTGTACGGCATCGGCACGGACGCGCTGTTTCTGCCGACGGACGGCGAGAGCGTGTGTGTATTGACCTTTGAGAAAACCGCGGAGTAATGCTCCGAAAAACAAACATAAAACAATGGGAGAGGGAAAAACTATGGCGAAAAGCATGATGGATCAGGATATGCTGAAGGTGCTCTACAGCGAGGAGCAGATCAGGACGCGCGTGCGGGAGATGGGCGACACGCTCTACGAGCAGTTCAAGGACCGCAACCCGCTGTTCCTCGGCGTGCTCAAGGGCAGCTTTATCTTCATGGCGGACATCGTCCGCGCCTGCCAGATCAAGAGCGACATCGAGTTCATCGCGGTGTCGTCCTACCAGAACGGCACGTCCTCGTCCGGCGTGGTGCAGATCACGCACGACCTGCAGCAGGACATTACGGGCCGCGAGATCGTGGTTATCGAGGACATCCTGGACTCCGGCAATACCCTCTACTTCCTCAAGAACTATTTCCTCACCAAGGGCGCCAAGAGCGTGACGGTCGTTACTCTGCTCGATAAGCCCGCCCGCCGCGTCAAGCCCATCACGGCCGATCTCGCGGGCTTTGAGGTCCCCGACGAGTTCGTCGTGGGCTACGGGCTGGACTACGCCCAGCAGTACCGCAATATGCCGTACATCGGCGTGCTCAAGCCGGAGGTCTACAGCAAGTAAGGCCGTAGCCCACACGCCCTGAAAGGGGCGGCGCGCGTAAGCGCGTACAAGCATTTTGCCGCAGGCAAAATCTTGGAACGGGACGGATTCATTCCGTACCGTTCAGAGTAAGATCAAAGGGCTCCCGCCGCGCCTGCGCGGTGGGAAGGGCTACGGGCTGGATTACGCCCAGCAGTACCGCAATATGCCGTACATCGGTGTGCTCAAGCCGGAGGTCTACAGCAAGTAAGGCCGGCGTATGATGGAAAAAGCGCCGCAGGCTTTGCGTCCGCGCACGGCGCAAATGATCTTGACTGTTATTTCTGACGACATGCGCGTCTGAAATAACACATCTCGCGAAGTGAGCGTCGAGCCGCTGCGGCGGAGAGGCGCAGAGCGAAGCGCATCCAAATATCAAAAAAGTCCGTAGGACTTTTTTGAAGAATCGAAAAGAGGCGCTCGTCGCCTCTTTTCTTCAAGGCAGATTCTGCTGCCGCAAAAGGAGGGAAAACCTTTGGCCCAGACCAAACGACCCAATTATGTGCTGTGGATGCTGTGCGTTTTCATGTTGCTCTCGGCCGCCTCGTATTTCTTCCGCCCCAAGGAGCCGGAGATCTCCTATGCTGAGGTCGTGCAGCTCTTTGAACAGGAGAAGGTGAAGTCCTTCACCGTGCAGGACACCACGCTCACGCTCAAGCTGCGCGAGGCGGTGGACGGCAAGACGGAGCTCCGGAAGGAGCTCTACGACTTCGACCTTTTCTATGACGACCTCAACGACCTTGTCGTGGAGCAGAAGGCCGCCGGCATTCTGGAGGACTACAACTACTCCGCCAACCACTCACCTAATACCTTGCCATTGCCCTGCCCTATGTGATCGCCGTCGCGGGGCTGTTCGCCATCTGGTACTTCTTTTCCATGCGCGCCTCCGGCGGCGGGAACGACCGTATGGCGAAGTTCGGCAACGCCACCTTCCGGCACGGCAGCGAGAGTGCCCGCAAGACCACCTTTGCCGATGTTGCGGGCGCGGACGAGGAGAAGGAGGAGCTTGCGGAGATCGTGGACTTCCTGCGCGACCCGCAAAGGTTTGTCGAGCTCGGCGCGCGTATTCCCAAGGGCGTGCTGCTCGTCGGCCCTCCGGGCACGGGCAAGACGCTGCTCGCCCGCGCGGTCGCGGGCGAGGCGGGCGTGGAGTTCCTCTCCATCTCCGGCTCCGACTTTGTGGAGATGTACGTCGGCGTCGGCGCAAGCCGCGTGCGCGACCTGTTCGAGCAGGCCAAGAAGGCGGCTCCCTGCATCATTTTCATCGACGAGATCGACGCGGTCGGCCGCCAGCGCGGTACCGGCCTCGGCGGCGGTCACGACGAGCGCGAGCAGACGCTCAACCAGCTGCTCGTCGAGATGGACGGCTTCGGCACGAACGACGGCGTGGTCGTTCTCGCGGCGACCAACCGCGCGGATATCCTCGACCCCGCGCTGCTGCGTCCCAGCCGCTTTGACCGCCAGATCTACGTCGGCTATCCCGACATCAAGGGCCGCGAGGACGTTTTGAAGATCCACACCGCCAACAAGCCGCTTGCCGAGGACGTGGACCTGCCAGGTCGCGCGGGGCACGGCGGGCTTCTACCGGCGCGGACCTTGAGAACCTTTCCAACGAGGCGGCGCTGCTGTGCGCGCGCCGCGGCGACCAATTCATCACCATGGCGGATTTCGAGGAGGCGGAGATCAAGGTCCTCGCCGGACCCGAGAAGCGCAGCCGCGTTGTGCCGGAGCACGAGCGGAAGCGACCGCCCTATCACGAGGCGGGCCCATGCCGTCGTGATGCACGCTGCCGACGCACGAGCCCGTCCACCGCATCACCATCGTGCCGCGCGGACAGGCGAGGCGGACCATCGTCGCTGCCCGATGAGGACCGCTCCTACCAGTCCAAGCGCTACATGGAGGAGCAGATCGTCTCGCTGCTCGGCGGGCGCGCGGCGGAGAAGCTGATGCTCGGCGACATTTCTACCGGCGCCTCGAACGACATCGAGCGCGCCTCGCACATCGCGCGCAAGATGGTCACGGCCTACGGCATGAGCGAGAAGCTCGGCTCCATCGCCTTTGAGAGCGGGCACGACGAGGTGTTCATCGGCAAGACGATGGGCCAGACGCGCAGCTACTCGGAAAAGACCGCCGCCGAGATCGACGACGAGGTCAAGGCCATCATCGACCGCGCGTATGCGCGCTGCGAGGAGATCTTGACGGCACGGCGCGAGATGCTGACCGCCGTGGCGGAATATCTGCTCGCCCACGAGACGATGACCGGCGAGGAATTTGAGCGAATGGTCGGCGAAAAAGCCTGATGGGCAAAAGGACGAATGGAAAAAGTGACGCAGGGACGGGCATTTGCCGTTCCCTGCGTCACTTTTTTCTTTTCTTGCGAAAATCTTTATTGTGCAAAATGACAAGAGCATTTGTCCTCGTGGGGAAAACAGAAAAGCAATAGATATTCTCAATAAATGGACTTGAGTCCGCGGTGCGTAGACAAATGCACATGAAATTTGAAGACAGCCATGGAAAAACGACCGGAAACGACCGAAAATTCTGACAGATTCGACGCTTGAAATCCATTCAACGGTTCGATAAAATAAACTGCAACCGAAAGGGGCGGACGCCCCGCTTGCCGCGGCAGCGCGGCAGAAAGTCAGGAGGATATGAATATGAAGAAGATTCTTGCACTCGTCCTTGCGCTCGTCATGGCGCTTGGCCTGGTCGCCTGCGGCGACAAGGGCGGCGAACAGCAGGAGGGCGGCACGCCCAACACCACCGGCGAAGAGAAGGTCGTGAAGATCGGCGTGTTTGAGCCGCTCACCGGCGACAACGGCGCCGGCGGCAAGCAGGAGGTGCTTGGTATGCAGTATGCCAACTACGTCCAGCCCACCGTGGACATCAACGGCGAGACCTACCAGGTCCAGCTGGAGGTCGTCGATAACCGTACCGCAGCCGAGAACGGCCCGTCCGCGGCCGCTGAGCTGGTCAACAAGGGCGTGAGCATCGTGCTCGGCTCCTACGGCTCCGGCGTGTCCATGGCCGGCGGCACCGTGTTCGCCGAGGCCGGCGTGCCCGCCATCGGCGTCACCTGCACCAACCCGCAGGTGACTTCGGACTGCAGTGTCTACTACCGCATCTGCTTCCTCGATCCGTTCCAGGGCACGGTCCTTGCGAACTATGCCTACAAGGAGCTGGGCGTCGACACCGCTTACCTGCTCGGTATGCTCGGCAGCGACTACGATCAGGGCCTGATCTACTACTTCACGCAGGCCTTTGAGAAGCTCGGCGGCAAGGTCGTTGCCGAGAACTTCCCCGAGGGCAATGCCAACTTTGTTTCCTACATCAACAACGCCAAGGCTGCCAACGCCGGCGTCATTTTCTCCCCCGTCTCCATCAACTATGCGCAGCTGATCGTTGAGGCCGCCGCCGCGCAGGGCTTCGAGGGCACGATCCTCGGCGGCGACACGCTCGACAGCAACATGGTCGTTGAGGCCGCCAAGGGCAAGGATGTCGATGTTAAGATCACGACCTTCTATCAGGAGGGTGGTAATCCCGAGTTCGACGCCGGCATCAAGGAGTGGATCAATGCCAACGCCGACGCCAAGACCAACAACGGCGGCAACGACATGGTCTCCGCGGTTACTGCCATGGGCTACGACGCATACTTCGTAGCGCTCGAGGCCATCAAGGCTGCCGGCAGTACCGCTCCCGCCGACATCCTTGCTGCTCTGCCCGGCGTGACCTACTCCGGCATCTCCGGCGAGATCTCCTTCGACGACATCGGCGACGCCAAGCGCGACGCGGCCTACATCAAGACCGCCAACACCGAGACCGGTGCGTGGGACTTCGTGAAGATCCAGGGCATCGACTGAGAAAAGCCCACAAATCTCTCCACAAGCAGCAAACTTGGCGGGGCTTTCGCCCCGCCAAGTTTTCCCCGTTTTTTCGCGTTTCCCCGAATCCTACCAACAGGAGGTTTTCCATGCAGGGAATTTTACCGTATCTGATCAGCGGTATCTCTGTGGAGGTCAGTACGCGCTCATCGCCATCGGCTACACGCTGGTCTACGGCATTCTGCGCCTCATTAACTTTGCCCACGGCGATGTCTTTATGGTGGCGGGCCTCATCATGGTCTACACCACCGCATCCATGCCCATGTATATTTCGATCCCGCTGGTGCTGATCTTCTACCGTCATTCTCGGCTTTGCCATCGAGCGCGTGGCCTATAAGCCGCTGCGCACGGCGCCGCGTATGTCGCTGATGATCAGCGCCATCGGTGTGAGCTACCTCATCCAGAATCTTGCGTTCTACCTGACCGGCGGCCTTCCCCAGCCGGTCAAGACGCCCATTCCGTGGATCTCCGACACCGTGACGCTCTTCGGCGCGTCCACCAAGCGCGTCACGGTCGTGACGCCTCTTCTGACCATCGCGCTCGTCTTTGCGCTCGTCGCGCTCATCAAAAAGACCAAGATCGGCATGGGAATGCGTGCCGCCGCCAAGGACTTTGAGACGGCGCAGCTCATGGGCGTGAAGATCAATTCCGTCATTTCCATGACCTTTGTCATCGGCTCGTTCCTCGCCGCGGTCGGCGCGATGCTCTATTTCACCAACTATCCCACGGTGGCCATCACCTCCGGCGGTATGCCGGGCCTGAAGGCCTTCGTCGCGGCGGTGTTCGGCGGCATCGGCTCCATTCCCGGCGCGGTGGTCGGCGCGTTCCTGATCGGCCTTTGCGAGGAGATCATCAAGGGCCTCGGCCAGTCCACCTTCTCCGACGCATTCACCTTTGCGCTGCTGATCATCGTGCTGTGCGTCAAGCCGACGGGCCTGTTCGGCGAAAAGGTCACGGACAAGGTGTAAGGAGGGGTGAAGATGAAAAAACGATCGGCAAAAGAGTATATCTTCACCGCGCTCATCCTGTTCGTCGTGCTGGCGGTCACGATGGTCCTCGACTCCCAGCTCCCGAGCTACCATATTGCAATCAAGGTCATCAAGAAGGCGGCGGTTTATTCGCTCGTCGCGGTTTCGATGAACCTGCTCAACGGCTTTACGGGTCTGTTCTCTCTGGGGCAGGCGGGCTTTATGCTCCTCGGCGCGTATGCCTACGCGGTTCTGAGCATTCCCGTGGCCAAGCGCGCGGGCGTATACCAGTATTTTGACGGCGGTATCGTGAAGTTCTCCCCTGCCGGAGATCTTCGCGAGCTTCCTCGGTGACAAGGTCGGCTCGGCGGTCGGCATGATCCTCGCGCTGCTTGTCGGCGGTCTGATCGCGGCGTTCTTCGCCTATCTGATCGGTCTGCCCGTGCTGCGTCTGAAGAGCGACTACCTCGCTATTGCGACCCTCGGCTTTGCCGAGATCATGCGCACCATTATCCAATGGAACGCCATCGGTCCGCTGACCAACGCCTCGAACCTTCTCAAGGGATATCCCGATTTCAGCAGCGCGACCGCGTACCTGCTGCTCATCGGCGTGTTCATCGCGTGCGTTGTGCTGCTGGTGAACTCCACCTACGGCCGCGCGTTCAAAGCCATCCGCGACGACGAGGTCGCCGCCGAGGCGATGGGCATCAATCTCGCCCACCACAAGCGCCTTGCCTTCGTCATTTCCTCGTTCTTTGCGGGCGTCGGCGGCGGTATGCTGGCGATGTACATGGGCGCGGTGCCGGCGATGTCGTTCGAAGCAGCATGACCTATGAGATCTTGCTGCTGGTCGTCATCGGCGGCATCGGCTCCATCACCGGCAGCGTGCTCACGAGCTTCCTCTACATCGCGGCGCTCGAGTGGCTGCTGCGCGGTCTGGATACCGGCAAGTTCCTCGGCATCACGGCACCGGGCCTCTTCAAGAACGGCTTCCGCATGGCGGTGATCTCTGTCATCATCATGGTCGTCGTGCTCTTCTTCCGCAAGGGCATCATGGGCGATAAGGAGCTGCCCGATCTCCTGCGCCGTCATACAAAGAAGGGAGGCGGCGAGAAATGAGCCAAAACGTTCTGCGTCTCGACAATATTACGATGCAGTTCGGCGGCGTCGTCGCCGTCGACAACCTGAGCCTTGAGGTCAACGAGGGCGAGATCGTCGCGCTCATCGGTCCCAACGGCGCGGGCAAGACCACCGCGTTCAACACCATCACCGGCGTGTATGAGCCGACGAACGGTCAGGTCAGCTTCATGGGCGAGCCGATCGTCCGCAACCATCCGCAGGGCAAGATGAAGAAACAGGGTGAAAATCAAGGGCAAGGAGGCCGGGAAATTCGTTCAGATGCCCGTGCTCGACCCTACGCCCGACCGGATCACCAAGCTCGGCATGGCGCGCACGTTCCAGAACATCCGTCTGTGGAAGTCCCAGACCGTGTTCGACAATGTGCTCATCGCCAAGCACATGCTGCGCACCAGCAACGTCTTTTCCGCTACGTTCCGTCTCAACCGCAAGGAGGAGGCGCAGCATCGCGCGGAGGTCATGGAGCTTCTGCGCATCGTGGGCCTGGAGGATGTGAAGGACGAGCTGGCGACGTCTTTGCCCTACGGCAAGCAGCGCCGGCTGGAGATCGCCCGCGCGCTGGCGACGCATCCGAAGCTCCTGATGCTCGACGAGCCTGCTGCCGGCATGAATCCGCAGGAGACGAACGAGCTGACCGAGTTCATCGGCCGCATCCGCGACGAGTTCCACATGACCATTCTGCTCATTGAGCACCACATGGACCTCGTCATGGACATTTCCGACCGCATCTACGTCATTGACTTCGGTGAACTGATCGCCACCGGTACGCCGGAGGAGATCCAGAATAACCAGCGCGTCATCGACGCCTATCTGGGGGTGGAAAGAGGATGCTTAAAATTCAAAACCTTCAGGTCGCCTACGGCGGCATTCAGGCGCTGCGCGGCATTGACATGGAGGTGCCCGACGGCAAGATCGTCACCCTCATCGGCGCGAACGGCGCGGGCAAATCCACCACGCTGCGTACCATCTCCGGCCTTGTCAAGGCGAAGTCTGGCTCCATCACCTACAACAACGAGCAGCTGCTCGGCGAAAGCCCATCAACGCCATTCTCGCCGCGGGCATCGCGCAGGTCCCTGAGGGACGGCGCGTGTTCCCGGACATGACCGTGCTCGAAAACCTCAAGATCGGCGCCTACCTGCGCAAGGATAAGGAAGAGATCGAAAAGGATATCGAGTGGGTGTATGAGCTCTTCCCCCGCCTGAAGGAGCGCAACTGGCAGCTTGCCGGTACGCTCTCCGGCGGCGAACAGCAGATGCTGGCCGTCGGCCGCGGGCTGATGTCCCGCCCGAAGGTGCTGATGATGGACGAGCCCTCCCTCGGCCTTGCGCCGCTGGTCGTGCAGGGGATCTTTGACATTATTCGCGAGATCAACCGGCAGGGCGTGACCATCCTGCTCATCGAGCAGAACGCCAACATGGCGCTCAAGATCGCCGACCTTGCCTATGTGCTCGAGACCGGCACCATCACCATGAGCGGCACAGGCGCGGAGCTGCTGGCTGATGAAAAGGTCAAGGAGGCCTATCTCGGCAAGAAGCGCGGCAAATAAGCCTTGCGAAATCTTGACACGATTCGGGAAAAAGCATACAATGACCGTCGGCAGAAATGCCGGCGGTCATTTTTTCGGAAAAGGAAATCAGAGGAAAGCGATCATGGTATACCTTGCAGTCGCGCTGAGCGCAGCGCTCGGCGGCTTTGTTCAATCCATCACGGGCTTCGGCGCGGCGGTCGTGATGATGACCATTCTGCCGTACTTTTTCACCATGGCGGTCGCGCCGTCGGTCTCGACCTCCATCTGCCTCGGGCTGACGGTCACGCTGGCATGGAAGCTGCGCAAAAGCATTGACCTCAAGCTCACCCTGCCGCCCACGCTGCTTTACGCGGCGGCGAGCGTGACAGCCATCCCGCTTCATCGGCTCGATGGACCTGCGTGTGATGACCATGGTGTTCGGCGCGTTCCTGATGCTGCTCGGCGCCTACCTGCTGCTGACGGAAAAGAAGGCGGCCATTCGTGTGACGCCGGTGGTGCCACCGTCGTCTGCGGCCTGCTCGCGGGCGTCTGCGGGGGCTGTTTTCCATCGGCGGGCCGATCATGGCGATCTATTACCTTGCCGCCACGGACAGCCGCGAGAGCTATCTCGCCAACGCGCAGGCCAACTTCGCCGTGAATAATGTAACGTCCATTACCACGCGCGTTTTGAGCGGCTACTACACGCTCGACCTTCTGCCGCTGACGCTGCTCGGCGTGGCGGGCGTGGTCTGCGGGCAGCGCTTCGGGCTGAAGCTCGGCGGAAAGCTCAACGCCGTGCAGCTCCGCCGTCTCGTCTACGCCTATGTCATTTTTTCCGGCGCGGTCACCGTCGTGCAGCACCTATAAAGAAAAGAGCAAAACCACTCGCTTCGCGGGTGGTTTTGCTTATGCGGGCGAAGCTCTATATTCTTTGCAGGCACATCAAACGCACGAGCACGGTCTGCCAGCTGCGCAGAACCGTTACTTGCCGACCGTAAACGGCCATATTGGTGTTGTTGACAAAGTGAGGTTTATCCTTCGTTTGGGCAAATAAAAAAGATGACATGCGGCATCACCAGCGAATTTTATCGTCCATTTCAGATTCACGGCCGCGGCAGATAAGAGACAATGGTCCTCGCCGCAAGACCTGTGTTAAGTTATGACCACGCTTCTGCGCAGCAAATGTGTCCTCGCACCAGATCTGCTGCAGCTTCAGCGCCTCCCTGTACTCGGGGCTGTAACGGCGTTCCGGGCTGCGCTGCCGGTTCGCTGCGAAGCATCTGGCGGAATACCTTTCGCGCTCCACGTCTGTCGCTTTTCGCTCAGACATTTGTCACGCAGGGGTAGAGCGCGCAATCCCGTTTATCCGACTGATATTCCCAGAACAAAAGCCGCTGGCACTGCGGGCCACCCGTCTTAAACGCAGCTTCTTCCGCAGTTTTCCTGTTGGTAATAATCTGGTTAAAGGATTCTCTCTTGATTTCTAATTTGCCTAAAAAGATTAGTCAACTATCTATCAACTCTTTCAGAGCCGACACATTCTACCGGAGAAAGAGAGTCTGCAATTTGCTCTATATAACCTGGTTGTATCTTACGATCAAGGCGTTCGGAGACTATCTGCAAAATAATCCGCCAAAGGAGCTCAGAATCCAATGCGTTATAACACTGGTAATGCCCGCCTCAATTTCGGGCAAGATCAGGCTTTTTGACTCTTTTGCGATACTCTTCCACTTCGCGGTTTAGAATATTTTTCAGTACGCTGCGTCCGGCCGCAGGGGTTGGTTCAGGCTTTTCATGCGCTTTGCTCTCCATGACCGACCGCAGATGGGAAAGAGCGCGCGGCTATCCTCCGAGAACCGCTCGTTCTCCGGCTCCGCCGCGTCGGCGGCGCGGCGCTCCGTCTCCGCAAGGGCGGCGCGGTGACCGGTGAGCGCCGCAAAGGGCGCGAACTGTGCCGCGCGGTCGCGCATGGGCATCCGCGGATGCGTCTGCGGCTCAGGGTGCGGCAGGTCGATGATATCGTCGTATTTTCCGCTCATGCCTTGTGTCCTCCGATCTGGCGGTTCCGCTCGCGTGCGGTCGCCCCGTCAAGGTAGCTGCCGCCGCTGAGAATGGCATTTTTACCGTACTTCTTCTTGATGCCCAGCAGGGCCTCCTGGATCCGGCGTTCCCGCTCCTGCTTGACTTCCTCCTGCCGAAGCTGCCGCTCCTGCGCCGCGGGATCGTCAAAGAGGCTGAACTGTACCGGCTGCTCCGGCTCGCACAGGATATCCTCCTCGCGCATGAGCCGGTTGGCGGTGACGGTCAGACGGCGAATCGTCAGCTTCGGGTCGGCCTTTTCGTCATAGATGCCGAGCACGGCGTCCACGATGCGGCGCACCGAGGATGTTTTCTGCCCCAGCGTCGCTGTGCCGTGCGCGTGCTTCGGAATTTTTCGGCCGTAAGGGTCGAGCACCGTCTCGCTGCGATAGCTGCCGCTTGCCATGTTTTCAATGTCATATCCGACCGTCAGTGTGAGCTGGTCGGTCACGATCCGCTTTTCCAGCAGCTCCAGCGCGACCGCCTCGGCCATCTCCCGCACGACGAGCCGCGCCTTGTCATAGGGATAGGGGCATTGCAGCACCTGACCGGAGCTGATGCTGTTCGTTTCCGGCCGGTAGGCCTTGATGTCTGCCATGCGGCACGGCTCCCAGCCCCAGGCGTGGTCGATGAGCAGCTCGGCATTGACGCCGAAGAGCTTGTAGAGAAGTCCCTCGTTATAATACTCGTTCGGCTTCCCGATGGAGCAGCGCGCGACGTCGCCCATCGTATACAGCCCGTGCTCCTCCAGCTTTTTTCGCATAGCCGCGGCCCACGCGCCAGAAGTCCGTCAGCGGACGGTGCTCCCAAAGCAGCGCGCGGTAGCTCCGCTCGTCAAGCTGCGCGATGCGCACGCCGTTCTCGTCCGGCGGAACGCGCTTAGCCATCATGTCCATGGCAACCTTGCAGAGATAGAGGTTGCTGCCGA
>VOFK01000825.1_pt1 | contig 22667 bp, 27 predicted proteins | sample 5384121 | NCBI WGS metagenome assembly VOFK01 (sample SAMN12384730, study PRJNA508395) | human gut metagenome | isolation source: healthy gut J | host: Homo sapiens | reverse complement strand
TTTTACCTGTTCCTCGATCAATTCCCTTGTCGTCAAAGTAATTTAATCTTTCACCTTCTTGACATCTGCCAGTGTTTCGGCGGCAGCGGCAGCTCTGCTACTTCACATCCTTTTGCAACATCTCGTAAACGGCAGGAATGTGCTTTGCTGAACTGCTGCGACGATTACGGATAGGTTCAATGTCTTGCATGATAGCGTTCAGGAAACGTTTCCACTTTCACGTCTCCCAGTCCACCGCGTTGGCGGTCAGTTCAGCGAATTCGGGTAATCCGGCAGATAACGTTCAAAAATGTTCCGGACGGCAGAATGCGTCGGGTATGTGAAGACGTATTACCTTCAATCTTTCCCGAAGATGCTACGCGTGGATCCATTATACGCTTGCTCGCGATCTTCTTCTGGTTTTCTTCCAGGTTCTTCGGACAGATAGATACACAAGACAACCTCGATAACATTCTGACGTACCTTCTCCGGGTTGTCTATATTAGTTCTGTCAATGCCTGCGAATCTGGCAATGAAGATAAACATCTTACTAATCACCCAGCGTCCTGCAGGTCAACTCTGCGTTTCAGTGAACCCACATAGTGCCCGATATGGAGTCTTCCGGTAGGACGGTCACCAGTAAGTATGATTTTTTCTCTTTTTTCCCCATTGTTATTACCTTATTATAATAGATTGAGCGGCAAAGATACAGATAAAAACCGAAAGATGTGTATCAAAATGGGGCACTTCACTGTAAAAAGTGAACGTTTTTTTTTTTTGTCATGTGCAAAATAAGTCGTTACTTTGCACAAAATTTAGTAATGCTATGTATCCTACAGGAACAAAGATAATATAGACATACGAACAAACGGCAGGCTTGGTCCTCGTAAAACGATATTTTAGTTCTTTGGTAATGCAATTTTTGAGGGTAACGCATTTTTTTTATGGATGAATTAGAAAAACAACTTATTATAATAACAAAAAGAAATGGAAAAGGAAATTAAAGAAAGTTCTTGTTTTGGGTTCTGAGCACTCAAAATAGGCCAGGCAGGAGAGTTTGACTACTCAGGTTCACAAGCGCTGAAAGCATTGCGCGAAGAAGGCATTCATTCGGTGTTGGTAAATCCTAACATCGCAACTATCCAGACTTCGGAAGGCATAGCCGACAAGGTTTATTTTCTTCCTGTTACTCCCTTCTTTGTTGAAGAAATTATTAAAAAAGAACAACCGGACGGTATTTTATTGGCTTTCGGTGGACAAACTGCATTGAACTGCGGTACCGAACTTTACCTGAACGGTACACTGAAGAAATATGGTGTAGAAGTATTGGGTACTTCGGTAGAAGCCATCATGTACACTGAAGACCGTGATTTATTCGTAAAGAAGCTGGATGAAATTCCGATGAAAACCCCGAAGAGCCACGCCGTGGAAAGTATGGAAGAGGCTCTGAAAGCTGCCCGCGAAATCGGTTATCCGGTTATGGTACGCTCCGCATACGCACTAGGTGGTTTAGGCAGCGGTATCTGTCCGGATGAAGAAGCTTTCATCAAACTGGCTGAAAGTTCATTCGCATTCTCTAAACAGATCCTGGTTGAAGAGTCATTGAAAGGTTGGAAAGAAATAGAATTCGAAGTAATCCGCGATGCCAACGACCATTGTTTTACAGTGGCAAGCATGGAAAACTTCGACCCGCTGGGAATCCATACCGGTGAATCTATCGTGGTGGCCCCCACTTGCTCTCTGACAGAAGAACAAGTAACAATGTTGCAAGAATTGTCTACAAAATGTATCCGTCACTTGGGTATTGTGGGTGAATGTAATATCCAGTATGCTTTCAATGCAGAAACGAATGACTACCGTGTTATCGAAGTAAATGCACGCCTGAGCCGTTCTTCTGCCTTGGCTTCTAAAGCAACCGGATTCCCTCTGGCATTCGTTGCCGCCAAAATCGCTTTAGGCTACACACTAGACCAGATTGGCGAGATGGGTACTCCCAACTCAGCCTACGAAGCTCCCCAGTTGGATTACTTGATTTGTAAAATCCCCCGTTGGGACTTGACTAAATTCGCAGGTGTATCACGCCAGATTGGCTCCAGCATGAAGTCTGTGGGTGAAATCATGTCTATAGGCCGCTCTTTCGAGGAAATCATTCAGAAAGGTCTTCGTATGATCGGTCAGGGTATGCATGGTTTCGTAGGAAATGACCATACTAAATTTGAAAACCTGGATGAGGAACTGGCCAACCCGACAGACCTCCGTATTTTCTCCATCGCCTCGGCATTGGAAGAAGGATACAGCATTGAACGCATCCACGAACTGACCAAAATCGACCCGTGGTTCCTGGGTAAGTTGAAAAACATCGTTGACTATAAGGCCAAACTTTCGACTTATAATAAGATTGAGGATCTGCCCGAAGATGTGCTTCGCCAAGCTAAAGTATTAGGCTTCTCCGACTTCCAGATTGCACGCTTCGTATTGAAAGCCAGTGGCAATATGGAAAAGGAGAACTTGGCTGTACGCGTCCGTCGTAAAGCTTTGAATATCCTTCCGGCTGTCAAGCGTATCAATACCGTCGCATCTGAACATCCCGAATTGACCAATTACCTGTATATGACATACGCTACTACGGGTTATGACGTCAATTATTATAAAAATGAAAAATCGGTAGTTGTATTAGGTTCAGGCGCTTACCGCATCGGTTCATCCGTGGAATTCGACTGGTGCTCTGTAAATGCTATCCAAACCGCACGCAAGTTGGGTTACAAATCCATCATGATTAACTATAACCCCGAAACAGTTTCTACCGACTATGATATGTGCGACCGTCTGTATTTTGACGAACTTTCATTTGAACGTGTACTTGACGTGATTGATCTGGAGCAACCGGGTGGTGTCATTGTATCGGTAGGTGGACAAATACCTAATAACCTGGCGATGAAGCTTCACCGTCAGTCGGTACCTGTATTGGGAACTTCTCCGCTTTCTATCGACCGTGCGGAAAACCGTCATAAATTCTCGGCCATGCTTGACCAACTGGGTATTGACCAACCGGCATGGAAAGAATTGACCAGCCTGGAAGACATGGAAGAATTTGTAAACAAAGTAGGTTACCCGGTATTGGTCCGTCCTTCCTATGTGCTCTCGGGCGCTGCCATGAACGTATGCTATAACGAAGATGAATTGAAGGAATTCTTGCAGATGGCTAAAGAAGTTTCTAAAGAATATCCGGTAGTCGTATCCCAATTCATGCAAGATACTAAAGAAATAGAATTCGACGCTGTAGCCCAAAACGGTGAAGTAGTGGAATATGCCATCTCCGAACACATTGAATATGCAGGTGTCCATTCAGGTGATGCCACATTAGTATTCCCGGCTCAGAAGATTTATTTCGAAACAGCACGCCGTATCAAGAAGATTGGTCGCCGTATCGCTAAAGAATTAAACATTTCCGGTCCGTTCAACATGCAGTTCCTGGCTAAGAACAATGAAGTGAAAGTGATTGAATGCAACCTGCGCGCATCACGTTCATTCCCGTTTGTTTCCAAAGTATTGAAACGCAACTTCATTGAAACCGCAACCCGCATCATGTTGGGTGCTCCATACAGCCAACCGGACAAGTCGGCATTCGATATTGACTGGATCGGTGTGAAAGCTTCCCAGTTCTCTTTCTCCCGTCTGCACAAGGCAGACCCTGTATTGGGCGTAGATATGTCTTCAACAGGTGAAGTGGGTTGTATCGGTGATGATTTCTCCGAAGCACTTGCTTTGAACTCAATGATTGCTACAGGCTTCAAGATTCCGGAAAAGGCAGTGATGTTCTCTTCGGGTGCAATGAAGTCTAAGGTAGATTTGCTGGAAGCAAGCCGTATGTTGTTTGCCAAAGGATATCAGATTTACGCTACCGCCGGTACTGCTGCCTTCTTGAATGCTCACGGTGTAGATACGACTCCGGTTTATTGGCCGGATGAAAAACCGGATGCAGAAAACAATGTCATGAAGATGATTGCCGAACATAAATTCGACCTGATAGTCAACATTCCGAAGAATCACAGCAAACGTGAGTTGACGAATGGTTATCGTATCCGTCGCGGTGCGATCGATCATAACATTCCGTTGATTACGAATGCCCGTCTGGCAAGTGCCTTTATCGAAGCGTTCTGTGAATTGAAGCTGAGCGATATTCAGATTAAGAGCTGGCAGGAATACAAATAAGAACTATTATAATTCTTAATAAGTGCCCGCTATTGACAGCCTGTTAATAGCGGGTTTTCTTGTTTTATTTTTTATCTTTGCTACTTCGTAATTAGTAACTTGTAATTAGTAGTTGAAATATGCTTGTGCTTTTATCTTGTGCCAAGACAATGAGTGATGTTTCAAAGGTGAAGGTTCCTTTGACTACGGTTCCCCCGTTTTCAAAAGGAAGCCTCTGAGATAGCTTTGCAGATGTCGCAGTTTGCTGTCGGCGATCTGGAACGTTTGTTGCGTGTGAATGCTAAAATAGCAGTAGAGAATTATAAGCGTTATCAGGCTTTCCATGCGGAAGAAACTCCGGAATTGTCGGCTTTGTTCTCTTATACGGGAATTGTGTTCAAGCGGTTGAATCCGAAAGACTTCTCTGCCTCAGAACTCGAATATGCACAGGAACATTTGCGGCTGACATCTTTTTTGTTACGGTTTGTTGCGTCCGCTGGATGTGATTCGCCCCTATCGTCTCGAAGGAGATGTGGTATTGCCGGAGTTGGGTAATCAGACGATGTTTTCTTACTGGCGGTCGCGCCTGACGGATACGTTTATACAAGACATCAAACAGGTGGGAGGTATTTTATGCAATCTGGCCAGTGACGAAATGAAAAGTTTGTTTGACTGGAAACGGGTGGAGAAAGAAGTGCATGTCGTGACTCCTGAATTTCATGTGTGGAAGAACGGGAAACTGGCTACGGTGGTAATATATACCAAGATGTCTCGTGGTGAAATGACGCGTTTTATCTTGAAAAATAGAATAGAGAATCCGGAAGATTTGAAAGAATTTTCGTGGGAAGGCTTCGAGTTTGATGAGGGCTCTTTCGGATGAGAGGCGGTTTGTATTTATTAATGGTCAGGGAGGATAAAGACTATGACGGAAGTTGAAAAAGATGCGTAACAGCCTGTTGGCAGATATGTCTTCGCCGGAGTTGCAGGAACGTTTTGAACATGCAAAGAAGTTGCTGGCTGTCATGCGGGGAATGAGTACGTATGATGAAGGGTACAGGAAATTACTGGAAGAACTGGTGCCGAGGATTCCTGAAACTTCGGTTATTTGTCCGCCTTTCTATTGCGATCATGGGGACGGAATCAAGTTAGGCGAGCATGTGTTTGTCAATGCTAACTGCACATTTCTGGACGGCGGATATATCACGATTGGTGCTCATACGCTTATCGGGCCTTGTGTGCAGATTTACACACCGCATCATCCGATGGATTATTTGGAAAGAAGAGGCTCCAAGGAATACGCTTATCCGGTGGCGGTTGGTGAGGACTGCTGGATTGGTGGCGGAGCTATTATATGTCCCGGTGTGACGATTGGTGATCGTTGTGTGATAGGAGCGGGAAGTGTCGTGACGAAAGATATTCCTGATGATAGTATCGCAGTCGGGAATCCGGCGCGTGTAATCCGACGTAGGGACTGAAAAAAAATTATAGTTTGTGGGCTGATAATCAGTAACTTCACGGAGTTGTATATAAAAAGTTTGAAAAATAATTCGATAAATGTTTGCAGATTTCAAAAAATGCCGTACCTTTGCATCGCTTTTGAAACGGAAGTGTAAGGGCGTTTAGCTCAGCTGGTTCAGAGCATCTGCCTTACAAGCAGAGGGTCGGCGGTTCGAATCCGTCAACGCCCACACAAAAACGAAACACTTCCGGCTCATTAACAAGGGCGTTTAGCTCAGCTGGTTCAGAGCATCTGCCTTACAAGCAGAGGGGTCGGCGGTTCGAAATCCGTCAACGCCCACTACTGGAAATCAGATAGTTACACTGTTAGCTATCTGATTTTTTTTTATGCGTCAAAAACTTGGTTTATGAATGGTTTTTTGCACGGTGATGTAAACCGAGATGTAAACCGGAAAATGACACATGAATGCTTCAATTTCAGTAGTTTGCTACAAATCCAAAAAACACTTTCTAATGGTGAGAGCCCATTAATGCTTCAAATCACTAAAGATAAAAAAGAAAATATCAGAGTCTTGGTATTTCTGTGAATCCCAAACATTGGGAACTTTTTGAAGGGTGAACCTAAGCCTAAGTGTCCTAATCGTGATTATATTCTGAAAATTATTTTAGCTAAGAAAGAAGAATTGCAAAGAAAGGGTACTGGAGTTTAATAGTAGGCAAAGAGAATATTCTGTTTATTCTTTATTAAAGGAGACCGAAAGAACCCAGCACATGACTGTGGGGGGAGTTTTATTTGGCTTTGATAGACGAATTTGAGAGAAATGGTAAACTTGGTAATAGACGTGCTTATAAAGGCTCGTATAACTCTTTATAATTCGTTTACGGGGGATAATCTTGATATTTGTTTTGAGGATATAACGCAAGGTTGGCTTTTTGAATTATGAAAGTTGGTTGCGTGCGAAAGGCAACAAGGAGACAACTATAAGTATTCAGTTTCGTACTTTGCGAAGTGTGTATAATAAAAGCTATAAAAAAAGAAAATGTGTGGGAAAGGAGTATTATCCGTTTGAAGATTTTCATATCAATAAGTTTAATGTTCATACAGATAAAAGGGCTATTTCGAAGAATGATGTACTGAAGATTATCTCTGCTGATTTAACAGGTAAGAGTGAATATGTAAAGTTCAGCCGAGATATTTTTGTCTTTAGCTATTTGTGTGGTGGAATAAACTTCTGTGATGTGGCTAGTTTAACAAAGGAGAATATATTAAATGGTAGATTGTTTTATGTCAGACAAAAAAACAGGGAAACAGATAAATCTGTGCCTTACGAAAAATGCCAGCGCGATTATTGATAAATATTATAAGGGTGGTAAAGGTTTTCTTTTTCCTATTTTAGATGTTACTCGACATATAACTGCTACGCAAAGGGAAAATAGGCTGCATAAAGTTTTGGGGCAAGTTGATAAGTCTTTGAAAATTGTCGCCCAAATTGCGAAGGTTGATGTGAATTTAACGACTTATGTTGCCCGCCATTCTTATGCGACTGTTTTGAAACGTTCGGGTGCCAACATCTATTATTTGTGAATCTTTTGGGACATAGCTCCGAACGGGTGACACAGATTTATTTGGATAGTTTTGAAAATGAGCAGATAGATGAAGCAATGAAGAATCTTCTTTGAAATAAAATGTCGCTTTACTTTTATGGTGAAGCGGCATTTTTTATCTTTACAGCATAATTATTACGATATGCCAATTCAGAAATTCACACTTTACCAGTATGTGAAAGAGGAATACGAACTTTTAGAGTATGTTTCTCTACTTGCACAGATATATACACCGGATTTTGATTTTGACGAGGAAAGTCAACAAACGTATGAACTTCCTTCGTCTGCACCGGAGATATTTAAGGTACGATATAATAACGGACTTCTCAAAATTCCATTTACTTATTCATCTTATGTAAAGAGTAGCAAGATTGTTTCTTTGTTACATCAATTACAACTTGATTGCGATAAATTTTGGTATCTACTTATTTGTACATGATTATTGTCGTGGGCAGTTTGCCAATGGGTGGGAGTGTTCATTAAGTCCACTAGAAGAACTGCAAATCTTTTCTGATTCAATCCTTTGAAGTTTATAGTAAAGAAACACCAATGGATACTGTATTTGATGTGCCCGTTGAACTGACATTGAAGATAGGGGGAAGAAGGTGATAACGATGCAAAATAACCGTACTATTTCATACTTAGCGTCATTGTGCCATGAACGGCTTGATACTGTTGAATGTAATAGTCGACTGACAACTAGTCATATTTCCCAAGTAAAATGTTAGCTTTTCTTCTGCCATTGTGGCATATTTCTTTGCTAATATGATAATTCGCTTTCTTGATTCCCGGAAAAAATATAGTAGCAAAAAAGAGGGAAAAAAGACCAAAGGAATATCAGATAAAGAGAAGCGATTAATATCTAATCTTATATACTATACCGGAATACTCGTAAATAAAAGTCTATTAGATAGTTGTGATTATATAAAAGTCATTTTGAGGCGATATAAAGATACTCCAATAAATACATTTAATAGCATTTATATGTGATATAGTATTCATTTTATTTTAGACCGATAAAAAGGGGACAGGAAATCGTATTTTTCTTGTTCCCTTTTTTTGTGGCATGAGCATATCCTTTGCAGCTTTATCGGTGTAAGCGCAAAACTGATGTGCACTAAGTGATGCCTTTGCCTGAATGCCCGAACAGAACAGAAGGCGGAATAAAAATAATAAACAATGAAAAATTTTTTTGAAATTAAACTACAAACTGAAAACGGAGTGAATAATAATGCAGTAGTGGATAGCAACGCAGTGGAACGTCTTTGCTAATGCATGGGCTGGAAATGCTAAGCTGAAAGTGCGTTTTAAGACAGTTGCTGGCAAGGCAATAGGTTCGAATCATGGCAGATTTCGGAATAGAAAAGAGGAAATAACAACATGGGCTGACGAAGCATTACCGAAATTGTGGTGAACGCTTTGAACGGAAAAATGAAGGCGGATGAGTATCTAATGACAGAACATCTCGCATTGGAGATTGAAGCACTGGAAACGGAAATGTTCAAGCAAGATGCTCTTTCAGGTAGAAAGTTGATTTTTCTTAAGGATTTTGTAACAGAAGATGCAAGCTACCTGCATGTTGTATCCAAGTTTTTCCGAGGGGAAGTGAACTACTATGTGAAGCGTACTGACGAGATTGAACAATTCCTTTGCAGAGAATAATCTTGTAACCTTCAAGTTGATTGCCTAATAATGTTGAATCCAATGGGAGAGTTTATTCTCTCCCTTTCCTAATTTTTTTATATGAAAATAAATTTCCGGTTACCATACGACAATGAGGCGGCTCATTCGCAAATAAAACTTATGATGAAATGTCGTTTACGAATCAATATCGAATTTATGGAAAACAGTGATAATATCCCTAGCGTTTGGGTTGAAACTATTAATACTCGACGCTTCATGTATCAGCTTTCTCCACAGTCATGGAAATGGCTGTGGAATATTTGAAGAATGGAGATGATGAGGATTTTGGGATATTTCCGATGAAGGTCAATCCGTATGAAGGTTTTGACTTTCAATTTGATACATTGAAATCTCTGATAGATATGGGGTATGCAATACAATTTGTTCCCACGTTGCGAGAAACGTTCTGTTTCGTTTCTGCATTACTATCTCTAAACAATGGAAAAATATTCTTCCGGATGAGACGAACGGATATAATAATGAATTACATTGAAACGATAAAAGCAGTGGCATGACAACAACGAAACAGATTCAAGTAAAAGCAAGAATGAACTCGATAAGGTGCAATACCTTACCGAAGTTCTTCCCGAAATTCCCACGAATACTATTCTTTATAAGAAGTTGACCGGACTTGGTGCTACCTATGGAGAAATCACAGCAAAAAACGTAACTCGATTATCATTGAGCCGAATGTTCCTGTTATAATTGGTAAGTGCAATGACCCTAAACATAAAGATGATAATCTGTTCGGAGTATATGAAGGTGTATATACTGACGATATTGTAAACTACTTGAGAAGAGCAAGAAGAAGTATTATAAGATACTTACTACTCCTGAAAGTTTTCAGAAAGTAAAGGACGCATTTGAAGAACTGGAAATGAGTGCGCATTGTTCTTGTTTTCTTCTGTTTGATGAATGTCATAAGCTAGTGAAGGATGCGGATTACCGGAATAACATAACACTACCGATAGATGATTTCTTTAAATTTGACCAAAAGCATTGGTCTCTGCCACACCAATAGAATTGAATGACCCCTCGATTTAAGAACAGAATTTTAAAATGATAGAAATACAGCCGACCTTCGATTATAAAAAGGAACTTTGGCTGCATCATACGAATAATACACTGCAAGCATTAAAAACTGTATTATCCAAAACTAGACAATGAGGAAGCTGCACCACTTCCCATTTGTGTGTTTATCAATTCAACCGATATTATATATTCATTGATGAAGCAACTAGACCTGTTGGAAGATTCCGCAGTCTTTTGTGCTCCAAAAGTGTTGATAAACTAAAAAAGAATAGATTCTGTAATGTTTATGAAGAGTGGAACAAGGATAAAATGAAACGGTACAACTTTTTTCACTAGCCGTTTTTTCAATGCTGTGGATATTGAGTTAGAACAGAAACCTCATGTAATAATGTTAACCGATGTTTACTTTGCAGAACATACAATGATAGACCCTTATACTGATGCTATCCAGATGGTTGGACGATTCAGAAATGGAGTTTCGTCAATTACCTATATAAATAAATACCAAAAAGGATTGCCCCAAAAGAAGCAAAGAAGAAATAAAAGGATATATTGTTTGCAGCAAGGAGATATATCGAACAATGAAGAACTTTTATGATTGTGCAGCAGACAGGGCTTCCCGTGATGCTTATCGTGCTGCATTGGAAAGTCTTCCTTTCAATAGGATGCTTGATAGGAACGGGAGAGAGAATTGGTTTGCAATAGACAACTACATGGATGAGGAATTGATGAAAAATTATTTCTATGATGAAAATTCTCTAAATAAAGCATACCGATAACTGTGATTCTTTTATTTTGTTATCATGCGGATTTTACTATTCGATAGGTGACTTTGAAACGGCTAAAGAGGGAAAATAAATCTCAATCCATTAAAGACAAGCGTAAAGAGATAGTCCGCCAGTTGGAGATGTTGGGAGATTGTGTTACTGAAATGGAACTGGAATACAAGCGGGATTTAATTGCGGCTGATTCATTTATTGTTGAAGCTTATGATACAGTAGGTAAGGAAGTGATTGAACAACTCAAATATTCCAAAAAGAAAATCACGGAAGCCATGATACAGAAGCAATACAGTGAGAAGGCAACCGGAACAGAGGTAATTCGCTTAATAAAGAACTCATTTACTGTTGGTCAAAAAATACACTCGTAAATATACCAAAAGAAGAAATAAAGAGAATTTATGCTCTATTGAATATACATCCCCCTAAAGCCATAACAAGTAAGACTATAAGCGATTTTTTTTATGGTGTCCGAATGCAAAGTCAGAGGTGAAAGGATGATGTTATTTGCTGATTGAGGAAATATTATAATGCGAAGGACATTTTTTGAAGAAAAACACTTTTTATAGACCCTGTTCGAAAAATGTCCCTTACTTTGAAATAATCGACTAAAAAAGAATAACTTAGTAGCAAAAAGGAGATTCACTCATCACGGAGCGAATCTCCATTTTTGTAAAGGTTGATTTTTACATGATAAGAGTAACCTTTGGTGGTATGGGACGAGGTTTTTCCACGATATTTACCTTCAAGACTTTAGCTAAATACTTCCAAGTACAAACAGTTCCTTCCGGTATTTTTCGTTTTTTTAGTGCTGTTGCTAAAAATGGTAATGCGTTATAATGGTCGATAATTTTGCCTACTATTTTTTTATTATATGGTGGTATTGTAATGTTTGTGATGCGAAAAAATCAGCTATTGGTATATATACCTTTGTATAAACTTCGTCATCATCCTTTCCTTTGACAATATCTATTTTGAATAAATGTGTATTTGTAAGTGTGTATCCGTCTTGTTCTTCTTTTATCAGTTCTTTGTCGATACACTGATTGAGATAAGAATCTAAGGTCGGTCGGGATATATTTAGTTTCTTGCAGATTTCACTTTTGTTGTATCCTGTGTAATTGGTGTTGTTTAGGCAGATACATTTTAATAAGATGAGGAAAGCTTTGAGTTTGTTAGGAATGTTTTCTTCCAATAAATCCAAGTCAATTCTAATCCAGTCAGTTTGTGGTTTGTATAGATAATACGTACAGGTATTGAACACACCTTTGTTGCCAATGTTCTGTTGTGTATCTTTCCGTAGTAACCCTTTCTTTATTAGTTTCTCGATATGCTTGGATATATATTCGGTCTTGCTTATTCCTGTCAATTGGGATAGCGTTTCAAGCTTTACGTGTGAAATGTAAGTGTTGTAATCAGATTTCGCTAATAAACAAAAATAAGTATATGCTTCATTTGTTGTAAGCCCTATGGCTAGGCTTGCTGGTATTATTTCTGTATCCCATAGTTGGCAAATGGTTGTCCGTTGATAAAATAAATAATCTTCTTTTTTAATAATCTGTTGAAATTGGAAGTTCCGAGACTTATTTTGGCTTCCTTTCTGTCTATATAAGTTTCATTGGTTAGCTGATTTACATACATGAAAAAAATAAGATTTAGAATGTGCTTTTGACTTCTGAAAGAAGGCAATGCTTATTAGTTATTTTCCAGTGATTAGTAGTATAGTCCACCCTGTTTTTTTACATGAGCGTGCCCCTGTTTTTTTACAAGTTGTTTTTCGGAGTATAAGGATATTTTTCTGCAACTTTTTGCCAGTTGCTTGTATAGCTCTGCATACTTCTTTTTAAATAATCTCTGTCTATTTTGATTGTTACCTTGCGATTTACAATGTGTTCTGTTGTTTCATCTGTAAGGGTGGTACTTGTGTCAGGTGCTATTGGGATTCTTGTCTCAATCATGGGATTTTAAATAAAATGTTTTTCTAATGTGGTTAATCTGTATTCTCTGTTTCTGATAGCCTTGTGTTTGTAACCATACACCGATATGGACTTTATTATCTCTGATTCCGTGTTTCAAGGCTAATTCACGTAACTTCTTGATAGGTATATACTTCTGACATGGTAGGTAATAAGAAGAAATTTTCATAACCACAAGCGGTAGGGCAGACGTCAAATTGCCCTACTTTTTATGGTTATGCTACAAAAATGAAAAAGGTCGTCTAATACTAGTATATAGGCGACTGCAATAAAATCTATCAGACATGGCTTTATCTATGAAAGACTGCGAAGAAATGAATTTACCACATTGATAGTAATTGGGAAATGGAGATAAAAAGCCCTCAATGCAATACGGTAATTCTTCCTTCATGGGATACACAAATTTACGAATAATTGGGGAAGCTAAAAAATGAATGATACTCATTTTTCAAACATTGGTTGTATGGTTATGCCACATTCTGTAATGGTCTAAAGTAGTTCCATTTGTGGAGAGTAGAAAGATATCCGTGCAATAAAGTACAGGTACTTATATATAATCCCCCCTACCTATAAAAATAGGAGCTCAAATATATATCAGCTTTCTTCTCCTATGATTTACTGAATTGAAAGTTACATGAACACGTGAAGAGTACACTTTTACGCCCCCCGAGGGTAGTTGGAGAGAAATGAAATATATTTCAATCCACGTAATCAATTTATAAATCATTTAAAATTTTATTCGTTATGAGAAATCTACAAATTATTGGCAATGTGCCACAGGCTAGAAAGGAAAACAACTTTGGTGAGTATGCAGAAGAAGCGGTAATAATCGAAGAACAACCAAAAGTTAAAAAAGAGAATCCTCATTTCTTGGAAGCTAATACACTAGAGGTAACAATGCAACATTTGAAAGAAGATTGTATTACACCCGTATTTGCCAAAGACAATGAGCTTACAATTCCTCACCCTGCATTTATTGATACTGTTTATGACGCTGCAAATACGTTTTTCAGTGGTGAAAGTATTGATAAGCCCGATATTCGTGTAAGTCACATTATCAAGGGGAGAATACCCGAAGCAATACACAAACCTGCAAATCAACTTCTTGAAAGTGACAAGACTATCTACTACGAAAGATGTGCTTTTATTATTCAGATTCCTACGATTTACGAAACGGTGAACGGAAATAAGCTAACTCTTACTATTGGTGGTGTGAGAGCTTATAATCACACAAATCTGTATTCAAAGAAAGGAGCAGAGAGGTTTAAGGTATTTATAGGCTTTACTTGTAAAGTATGCACAAATTTGTGTGTATCAACAGACGGTTTTCTTAGTTGCTTGGAAGTTACTAATACTAAAAGATTTATATCAAGCAGTATTGGAAATGTTTCAGAGTTACCAACCTGCAAAACATCTACACTTAATGCAAACACTTAGTAACTCATATCTCACAGAACATCAATTTTGCCAATTACTTGGTAGAATGAGACTTTATCAATCATTACCACAAGGTTATCAAAAGATATTCTAAAATGCTTATCACTGATTCACAAATAAATACAGTTGCAAAAGCATATATCAATGATAAGAACTTTGGGAGCTTGGGGAATGACATAAGTATGTGGAAATTGTATAATCTATTGACAGGAGCAAACAAGAGCAGTTATATAGATTCATTCTTGGATAGAGCGGTAAATGCAACCGAAATAGCAACGGGAATAAATGCCGCTTTGCATGGAGACACTAAATATAAGTGGTTTATTGATTGATTAAACAGGGGAATATTCAGTAATGGGTATTCTCCTATTTTATTAACTACGTAAAATAAAGAATCATGTTTTATTATAAGATACTCGTTTGGCTCTTTTGGGTGGTATTGTCTTTTATAACAGGTTGTGTTCCGTTAATCCTACTTATTCTTTTAGTTGGTTTATGGGATGTTGAGGAAGCGAATAAACGTCACTAGCTGTTCAAAACTGGAATGTGTTCAAATAAATCTGCAAAAAGGTGGTTTGAACACATTCTTTTCATGTTATCAATTTAATCAAAGAATAAAATGAAAACAGCCGTAATATACGCTCGTGTTTCTTCAAGTAATGACAGACAGGACACGAGCAGACAAATAGAGGATTTAAAGAAATATGCTATCTCACAAGATATAGAAATAGTAAACATATTCCAGGAGCATATTTCAGGTGCAAAAAAATAGAGGAAAGACAGATTTTAGGAGAATGTTTGAAATACTGTAAACGTGAATCTGTGGATATTCTACTTTTGTCTGAATTGTCAAGACTAGGAAGAAGTACATTACAGGTTCTTCGCTCTTTGGATATATTGCATGAATCGAAAGTATCGGTTTACATACAGAACTTGGGCTTATATACTTTGCAAGCAAATGGAGAAGTTAATCCAATAGCATCTATCATGGTGACAGTACTTGCGGAAATGGCAAATATTGAAAGAAGTAATATTCAATACCGTTTGAATAGTGGTAGAGCAATTATATTGCCAAAGGTGGTAAACTTGGCAGAAAGACAGGTTCAATCAAAACGAATGATAAGAAAAAAGAAGAATATAAAGAAGTCATTGCTTTACTAAGAAAAGGCTATTCAATCAGAAATATAGCTAAGCTACAAAGTATTGGTATTTCCACCGTTCAACGGATTAAAAATCAGTTTATAAAGCCATAAGCATGAAATATCGGTGGGGTGGAAAAATCCGAGAAATTTAGTTTTTATATGGGGAGTCTTGAATTTTTCCACTACCATAAATTTATAAAGCAGAAATAGCCCTCAACTTTTAATAAACAATAGTTCTTGCTATTACAAACGCTTTTTGTAACTTTGTACCAATTTCAGATACCTAATGTGTTGGGGCTGAAAGGACATATTAGTTAACGAAGAGCGTTTTAAGATATTACCTCATGAATCTGGACAATTTCGATTGAAGAATAATGGGCAAGAACGCTCACGTCAATGTTATATACCTATCTTGTTAAGATAGTCTATATATCGTTTGGCGTGGGCTTGTTTATCATTGATTGTGGGTGTTTGGTCGATAGCCTCAACTGATGATAATTTCGATAGTTCCCACGCTTTTCTCATTGTGTAATACTATCCAAAGGGAACAGGGTAGATAAAACGATATATAACTACGAATCAGACATTAAGAAACAACTTTTGCTACTATCTTTTAAGTAGCCAACTCATTTTTTGAGCAGCTTATACTACAAATTAAATTATTAACGAAAAGATTATTTACAGAATATGAAAACATTTAGATTTTTTGCAACTTTATTGGTTATTGCTTTATGTGCAGGTTTTACTTCTTGTAGCGACGATGATGAAGAAGAAAATTCAGTCGAAATTTCTTTTGGCTAATCTTCAAGGTACTTGGGATATGATTAAATGTTATGGTTGGGAGTATGATGACAATAATCAAAAGGAGAATTGGACAGAGGATGTCTCTGGAGAATATATCTTCTTTGAAGATACAGACGGCAATGGAGGATATAGTGACGGTAGCCATACTTATTATTTTTGCAAGTTCTATTAATGGTAATAAGCTTATTTTGAGAGATTCTGGTTGGTTAGCGGGTAAGTCGATAACGATAACTAAACTGACTAAGACAGAGTTACATATTACTGCTACAGATGAGAATTCAGAAGAAAACTATGAGATGATAAAAAGGTAAATCATCCTATCGTGCATAGAAAGAACAGCATTTGAAGAAATTCATTTGCTGTTTTTTTATTTGATTTCTATGTGCAAACACGGAGAAATAGAGTTATCTTTGCATATAGTAATTAACGATAAATTTTAGTATTAATCTATCTTGATTGCATGGCGGTGTAAACCAATATGTAAACCAGTGGCAAAAAGAGGTCGTAAGACTATCGTATAAAAACTGCGAAAAGGGCGTTTAGCTGGCTGGTAGCTTTGAAGGCGTTAGCCTTCGAAGCCGAAGCAGAGCATCTTCCTTTACAAGCAGAGGGTCGGCGGTTCGAATCCGTCAACGCCCACGCCAAAACAGAGTCTTACGAAGAAATTCGTGAGACTTTTTTTTATTTGTTACCTCTTTTATACAAACTTTCCCTATCCTTTTGCTCTATAACTCAGGAAAAAGAGTTAATTTTGCAGTCTGATAATTATCTAAGAAAACGTATGGAACTTGATGTATTAACGGCCATATCTCCGATTGATGGTCGATATAGAGGCAAAACTAAAGCTTTGGCAGCTTATTTCTCTGAATTTGCACTGATTAAATACCGTGTACAGGTAGAGGTGGAGTATTTTATCACCTTGTGTGAACTTCCTTTGCCGCAGTTGAAAGGAATCGATAGCAGCGTGTGTACGAAACTTTACGGAATATCTACCGTAATTTTTCGGAAGCAGATGCGCAACGCATTAAAGATATCGAAAGTGTAACCAACCACGACGTGAAAGCTGTAGAATACTTCCTGAAAGAAGAATTTGACAAGATGGGCGGAATGGATGACTACAAAGAGTTTATCCACTTCGGATTGACTTCTCAGGATATTAACAATACGTCTGTTCCTCTTTCTATCAAAGAAGCATTGGATCAGGTTTATTACCCGTTGATTGAAGAGCTGATTGCACAGTTGAAAACATATGCAACAGAATGGGCTGACATCCCGATGCTTGCCAAAACTCATGGACAGCCGGCTTCTCCGACCCGTCTGGGTAAAGAAGTGATGGTATTCGTTTACCGTCTGGAACGTCAGTTGGCTATGTTGAAAGCATGCCCGCTTACCGCTAAGTTTGGCGGGGCTACCGGTAACTACAATGCGCATCATGTTGCATATCCTCAATATGACTGGAAACAATTCGGCAATCGTTTTGTTGCAGAGAAACTGGGACTGGAACGCGAAGAATATACCACTCAGATTTCGAACTATGATAACCTCTCTGCTGTTTTTGATAGTATGAAGCGTATCAATACGATCATGGTAGATATGAACCGTGATTTCTGGCAGTATATTTCTATGGAATACTTCAAACAGAAGATCAAAGCCGGAGAAGTGGGGTCGAGCGCTATGCCGCATAAAGTAAATCCGATTGACTTTGAAAATGCGGAAGGTAATCTGGGTATCGCGACATCTATTCTGGAGCACTTGGCTGTGAAGCTTCCTGTTTCCCGCTTGCAGCGTGACCTGACAGATTCTACAGTGTTGCGCAATGTCGGTGTACCTTTCGGACATATCGTGATTGCCATCCAGAGTTCTTTGAAAGGATTGCGCAAACTGTTATTGAACGAACCGGCTATTTATCGTGATTTGGATAATTGTTGGAGTGTAGTGGCAGAAGCTATTCAGACCATCCTGCGCCGGGAGGCTTATCCGCATCCGTATGAAGCTTTGAAAGCGTTAACCCGCACCAACCAAGCTATTACAGAAAGTTCTATTAAAGAGTTTATCGAAGGCTTGAATGTAAGCGAAGATATTAAAAAAGAGTTAAGAGCAATTACTCCGCATACTTATACGGGACTTTAATTGTTTACTTATACAATAAACGTGTTTTTTAAATAGGCCGTGAGGCCAAAGTCTAATTTTATTCGAATAAAAAAATGAGCACAGAAAACGAAGAATGGCGCGAAAATTCTTTCAATGAGGAGAATACAGGTGCCGGCCGTGATGGTAACAAGTCTTACAACAGAGAAGGTGGAGAACGTCCGTATCGCCCTTCTTACAACCGTGAAGGCGGGGATCGTCCGTATCGCCCGCGATTTAATGCCAACAATGAAGGAGGCGAACGCCCGCAGCGTTCGTACGGTGACCGCTCTTATGGCGACCGTCCCCAACGTCCTTCTTACAATCGTGAAGGTGGAGATCGTCCGTATCGTCCTCGCTTCAATAACAATAATGAAGGAGGTGAACGTCCTCAACGTCCTTACAACCGCGAAGGTGGTTCTTATGATCGTCCTCAACGTCCTTCTTACAACCGTGAAGGTGGTTCTTATGACCGTCCTCAACGTCCCCGTTTCAATAGCGGCGAGGGTGGTGAGCGTCCGTCTTATGGCGACCGTCCTCAACGTCCTTCCTACAACCGTGAAGGTGGCGACCGTCCTTACCGTCCCCGCTTTAATAACGGCGAAGGAGGCGACCGTCCTCAACGTCCTTCTTACAACCGTGAAGGTGGTGACCGTCCGTATCGTCCCCGTTTCAATAACGGCGAAGGTGGCGGCTATCGCAGCAACAACGGCGGTGGAGGTTATCGTCCGAGATATAATAACGATCGTCAAGGAGGATATCGTCCTCGTCCGCGTACCGGCGATTATGATCCGAACGCTAAGTATAGCGTAAAGAAACAGATCGAGTACAAGGAACAGTTCGTTGATCCGAATGAACCGATTCGTCTGAATAAGTTCCTGGCTAACGCAGGTGTTTGCTCCCGTCGTGAGGCTGATGAATTTATCACAGCAGGTGTGGTTTCTGTAAACGGTGAAGTGGTAACGGAATTGGGTACGAAGATCAAACGTTCGGATGTGGTTAAGTTCCACGACGAACCGGTAAGCATCGAAACGCAAAGTATACGTACTGTTGAATAAGCCGAAAGATACGGTTACTACATCGGATGATCCGCAGGAACGCCGTACCGTAATGGACTTGGTGAAAGGCGCTTGCAACGAGCGTATTTATCCGGTAGGACGTCTGGACCGTAACACGACTGGTGTACTGTTACTGACGAATGACGGTGATCTGGCTTCCAAGCTGACACACCCGAAATTCTTGAAGAAGAAAATTTATCATGTTCATCTGGACAAGAACCTGACAAAAGCAGATATGGAGCAGATTGCAGCTGGTATCCAGTTGGAAGATGGCGAAATCCATGCAGATGCGATCAGCTACACAGATGATTTCAAGAAAGACCAGGTAGGTATCGAAATTCACTCCGGCAAGAACCGTATCGTTCGCCGTATTTTCGAATCACTGGGATATAAAGTAGTAAAACTCGACCGTGTATTCTTTGCCGGATTGACCAAGAAAGGTCTGCGCCGCGGAGACTGGCGTTATCTGTCGGAAGCAGAAGTAAACTATCTCCGCATGGGTTCGTTTGAATAATAAGTCAATAAATAACAACTTGACAGAGGACGGGGAAAGAAAGCAGGAAAGAATTCATCCTGCATTTGAAACCTCGTCTTCTTGTATCTAAAAAGAAAAAGTTAAATGGAAAAGATTGGTAGAACAAAAATTGTTGACCTGTTGAAGCGCGAAGACTTTGGCGCTATGGTCAATGTGAAAGGATGGGTTCGCACCCGCAGAGGTAGCAAACAAGTAAACTTTATCGCACTGAATGACGGTTCTACAATAAATAATTTGCAGATCGTAGTGGATCTGGCTAATTTCGATGAAGAGATGCTGAAACTGATTACTACCGGCGCTTGTATAAGCGTGAACGGGGTAATGGTGGAATCGGTAGGTTCCGGTCAGAAAGCGGAAGTGCAGGCTAAAGAAATCGAAGTGCTGGGTACTTGCGACAATACATATCCATTGCAGAAAAAAGGTCACACGATGGAATTCTTGCGCGAGATTGCTCACTTGCGTCCGCGTACCAATACCTTTGGTGCAGTGTTCCGCATTCGTCACAACATGGCGATTGCTATTCACAAGTTCTTCCATGAAAAAGGCTTCTTCTATTTCCATACGCCGATCATTACGGCTTCCGATTGTGAAGGTGCCGGACAGATGTTCCAGGTGACTACCATGAACCTGTATGACTTGAAGAAAGACGAGAGGTTCTATCTCTTATGAAGATGATTTCTTCGGTAAGCAGGCAAGTCTGACTGTTTCCGGTCAGCTGGAAGGTGAACTGGCAGCTACTGCTTTGGGAGCTATCTACACATTCGGTCCGACTTTCCGTGCCGAAAACTCCAATACTCCCCGTCACTTGGCAGAGTTCTGGATGATTGAGCCGGAAGTTGCTTTCAACGACATTGCTGACAATATGGACTTGGCAGAAGAGTTCATTAAATATTGTGTGAAATGGGCGTTGGATAACTGTGCGGATGATGTGAAGTTCCTGAACGATATGTTCGACAAGGGCTTGATTGAACGTCTGCAAGGTGTATTGAAAGATGATTTCGTTCGTTTGCCTTATACAGAAGGTATCAAGATTCTTGAAGAAGCGGTAGCGAAAGGGCATAAGTTTGAATTCCCGGTTTATTGGGGCGTAGACTTGGCTTCCGAGCACGAACGTTTCTTGGTGGAAGAACACTTCAAACGTCCGGTGATTCTGACTGATTATCCGAAGGAAATCAAGGCCTTCTATATGAAGCAGAACGAAGACGGTAAGACAGTGCGTGCCATGGACGTTCTTTTCCCGAAAATCGGTGAAATTATTGGTGGTTCCGAACGTGAAGCCGACTATAACAAGCTGATGACCCGTATTCAGGAATTGAACATTCCGATGAAAGATATGTGGTGGTATCTGGATACGCGTAAGTTTGGTTCATGTCCTCACTCCGGTTTCGGACTCGGATTCGAGCGTCTGCTATTGTTTGTAACAGGCATGACCAATATCCGCGACGTGATTCCGTTCCCGCGTACACCAAGAAATGCTGATTTCTAATATTTCGGTATATTTATGTAAAACTCGCATAATCTTCAGGTTATGCGAGTTTTTTTATGCTCTGAATTGCTGTATTCTCAAAATAAATCTTTATATTTGGAAATACGCATTCGAGAGTGTTAACTAAAATAATACAACAATGAAAAAGCTCTATTTCTTTACCATGCTTTCAATAATGTTGTTAGCGGTAACAGGTGCGATGGCCCAGAAGAAAACCAAGTTTAAACCGGCCGATTTGAAAGGGATTTGGCAGTTGTGCCATTATGTATCAGAATCTCCCGATGTTCCGGGATCGTTGAAACCCAGTAATACATTTAAAGTATTGAGTGATGACGGGCGGATTGTGAACTTTACCATTATCCCTGGTGCGGATGCGATTATTACGGGGTATGGTACGTACAAACAACTCACGGACGATTCTTATAAGGAAAGTATCGAGAAGAACATTCATCTCCCGATGCTGGATAATCAGGATAATATTTTGGAATTTGAGATTAAAGATAATGATTATCTCCATCTGAAATATTTTATCAAGAGTGATTTGAATGGAAATGAGTTGAACACCTGGTATTATGAAACCTGGAAGAGGGTGGAGATGCCGGCTAAATTTCCGGAAGATATTGTGAGATAAGTGAATTTGCCATTGTATTAAAGTTACGCACATCTTCTTCAAAAAGAAGATGTGCGTAACTTTTTTTGGCTCGTTATACGAAAATAGATAGAAAAATAGGTAGTCTTAAAGAGGATATACCAAAATGATTTAAAGATGTAGCAGAAACAGACTTATAGTCTGCTTTGTATGACATAGCAATTAAAATCTGTGCCAATATTATTGGAATTATTTTAATCTTATGCTTTCCTTGTCTAAGTCACTGCTTCACTGATGTTTAGAAATCCTTTTAAAGTGGACTGGGTTAATCGTTTTGTTATAAGGGGAAGATTATATCTTTATAAGCGCCTTCCCAAGCTTTTTTATATGAGTCAACGGAACTGGCCGGTACATAGAGTTTCTTTAGTGTGAATGGAGCTGGTGAAGAAGGAGAAGGAGGTGATGTTGGTAAACATTTCACAGTCAGTTGGTCGTTACTGAATGCCCATTGTCCAATTTCCATCACGCTTTGGGGAATTGTAACGGAGGTCAATGCACGACAATCACCAAATGCCATTGCTCCTATTCGCGTCACTCCTTCCTGTATGGTAACGGAAGTCAAAGCTTTACAACTGTAGAATGCAAAACCCCCTATTTCTGTTACGTTTCTCGGAATCGTGATGGAAATCAAAGCAGTACAATTTTCGAATGTCTGTCCTTCTATCTTTGTTACATTTTCTGGAATAGTAATAGAGGACAAGGCATGGCACTTCTGGTATTTACAAC
>VOFK01001570.1_pt1 | contig 22671 bp, 41 predicted proteins | sample 5384121 | NCBI WGS metagenome assembly VOFK01 (sample SAMN12384730, study PRJNA508395) | human gut metagenome | isolation source: healthy gut J | host: Homo sapiens | reverse complement strand
TCGGTAGCGCTTCGTTCAGTTACGTGTTGCTAAGAATGGACATCTCATCATTGATGAAGAGCAGGCTGTGGTGGTAGTAAGAAGAATATTTCGAGAATATCTTCAAGGTGCAAGCCTTAAGAATATAACAGACGGACTTATGGCAGATGGTATTCCAACCGCAACCGGAAATATGAAATGGCGAAGTGATGGCATCAGAAAAATCCTTACTAATGAAAAGTATATGGGAGATGCTCTTTTACAGAAGACATATACGGTTGATGTTCTTACAAAGAAGAGAGTTGCTAATAATGGAATTGTTCCTCAGTACTATGTTGAAAATAACCATGAAGCAATCATTCCAAGGCAGTTGTTCATGCAGGTCCAGGAAGAACTGCAAAGAAGAGCTCATTTAAGAACAGAAAACGGGAAGACGAAAAGAGTCTACAGCAGCAAATATGCATTATCGAGCATCATATACTGTGGTAAATGTGGGGGATCTTTTTCAGAAGAGTTGCGTGGAAAGCCAGAGGTGCATCTTATAACAAATGGAGATGTGCCAGCCGAATTGAGAAGGGACCGAAAAACGGCTGTGATGCCGAGGCAATCAGTGAATCTGAAATTCAAAAAGCAGTCATGAGAGCCATCAATAAGACTCTTTGGAGGAAGAGAAGAATTTTTGGTGCAGCTACAGCATAAATATCGAAGATGTGCTGAATGGTGATTCTACGGCAACACTTGAGTACATAGACCAAAGAATGGCGGAATTGCAGGAAAAAGCTTGTAATGTGCGTAAACAAAAATGCCGAGTATGATGCTATAGCAAAGGAAATAGATGCCTTGAGGGAAAAGAAGGCGGCAGTTGTAACAAAGGATGCTGAGCAGGAAATGCTCAGAAAACGAATTAATGAAATGCGACATTTTCTTCAAACACAAACAAGCAGAATCACAGAATATGATGAGCAACTGGTCAGAAGGCTAATTGAAAAAAATCACAGTTTATGATGATAAACTGGTTTTCGAATTTAAATCCGGCATGACTATTGAACTCAAAAAGATAATTGAATAGGAACTATTACATCAACACCTTGCAGCAATGCAGGGTGTTTTTTTTTGTTCATAGAAAATTTACATTAATAATTAGTTCGATATATTGACAAGTATGAATACATCTGATAGAATAAGTGTAGATTTACAGGAAGGAGTGGATACTATGAGTTATAAAGAAGATGTTCGTATGATTAAGGCTTTGGCAGATGAAAACAGACTTCGTATTTTGGAATGTTTGCATCATGGAGAAAAAATGTGCCTGCGTTATACTTGAAGAGTTATCCATTACCCAATCAACTCTTTCTCATCATATGAAATTGCTTTTGCGACTGTGGGCTTGTCGATTCTAGAAAAGATGGGAGATGGATGCACTACTCAATTTCAGAGGAAGGGAAAAACCGTTTTAAGGATATGTTTTCTCATTATCTTGAAACTATTGATTCAGATGGTGGATGCAGCTGCGATAAGTGCGAATAATATATAAATTAGGCAATCAGGTAAGATTGCCTTTCTCTTAAATGCATACATTGATATGTGTAAATCTATAAAACTATCAGGAGGTTAAATATGCAATTTTTGAGTACAATTTGGATATTCATACAAGATCAAATTTTAGGAATGAAATGGCTTAGTTCATTGATTGGTAAGTTCTTATACGCTATTGGTCTTGATACATCCGGGAAGATTGGAGGCAGTGTTCAGTTTTTTATCTATGATGTGATAAAAATTGTTTTCTTGCTTTGTGTACTGATTTTTTATCATCAGTTACATCCAGAGTTTCTTTCCACCAGAAAGAACTAAGAAGATACTTGGAAGATTTCATGGAATCGGTGCAAACATCATAGCTGCATTATTAGGAACCGTTACACTGTTTTGCTCTTGTTCATCCATCCCACTATTCATTGGATTTACGAGTGCTGGATTGCCATTGGGTGTTACATTCAGTTTCTTAATTTCTTCTCCAATGGTTGATCTTGGGTCGTTAGTCTTATTGATGAGTATCTTTGGAGCAAAAGTAGCAGCGATTTATGTGGTACTAGGTTTAGTTATTGCAGTTGCAGGAGGAACACTTATCGAAAAACTTCACCTTGAAAATCAGGTAGAAGAATTTATAAGAAATACAAAGCAAATCGATATTCCACAGGAAGAACTAGCGGTTAAAGACAGAATAAAATATGCGTGGGAGCAGGTTGTTGAAACATTTAAAAAAAAGTCTTCCCATATATTCGTGTTGGTGTTGGAATAGGAGCTTTATTCACAACTGGATACCAGAAGATATTATAGTGAGATTTCTTGGTACTGGTAATCCATTTGGTGTCATTATTGCCACAATTGTGGGGGGTTGATGTATGCAGATATTTTTGGATGTATTCCTATTGCAGAAGCACTGCTTGCTAAAGGTGCAAGATTGGGCGTTGTGTTGTCATTTATGATGGGAGTAACCACACTGTCTCTTCCATCCATGATTATGCTGAAAAAGGCAATCAAACCAAAACTCTTAGGTCTGTTCATTGGAATCTGTACCGTAGAATTATTATTGTTGGTTATGCATTTAATGCATTTCAATATTTACTTATTTAACAGGAGGAAAAAGATCATGTCATTATTTGGATTAGGAAAGAAAAAAGTAGAAGTTAAGATAGAGCCAGCTTGTGCTTGCAATGGAGAAGTAGCTACTTATGAAGCATCATCATGTTGCTGTGGCGGTCAACAGGTAGAAAACTGTTGTGGTGGAGATAATAAGGTTACAAGCATTAAGGTGCTTGGTGCTGGGTGTAAAAGCTGTCATGATCAGTATGAAAATGTTAAAAGGCCATTGAAGAACTAGGGTTAGAATTGAAGTAGAATATATCACAGATATGGAAAAGGTTATGGCTTACGGTGTTATGAGTATGCCTGCCATTGTTGTGAATGAAACAGTTGCTTCAATGGGTAAGGTATTAAAAGAGCACTGAAGTAATTAAGCTGCTTGGAAAGATGGGATTTTAAGAAATGATAGATGGAAGAAAAAAGGTAGCATTTATTTGCGTTCATAATTCCTGTAGAAGTCAGATTGCCGAGGCACTTGAAAACATCTAGCATCTGATGTGTTTGAAAGCTATTCTGCCGGAACAGAAACAAAATCACAAATCAATCAGGACGCTGTTCGTATAATGAAAAAAAACTCTATGGGATTGATATGGAAACAAATGGTCAATACAGCAAGTTAATTACAGATATCCCCAGACGTAGACATCGCAATCTCAATGGGATGTAATGTTGGATGTCCTTTATCGGCAGAACTTTTGATGATAACTGGGGACTAGATGACCCTACAGGAAAAAGATGATATGGATTTTATTAAAGTGATCCGTGAAATTGAAGAAAGAATTATTAAATTGAAGAATAGTTTATAATCATTAGCACCTTGCAGCAATGCAGGGTGTTTTTTTGTCATTCATAGAAAATTTACAAAAACGGAACTGTGCCAGAATTGAATTTATCAACCAAATGGTTTATAATGTAGCAAGTAAGGTGCGTTTTAGACATGGAGGATTAAGATGAAAACATCCGATATGATTAAGGAATTATGTAATAAAAAAAGAATATAAGCGTTTCGGAACTTGCAAGGCGGATAGGTCAGACTCCACAGAACTTTGGTAAGAAACTGAAACGAGATACAGTTACCCTTGAGGAGTTGAAACAGATAGCTGATGTGATGGAGGTTACTTTTGAACAGTCATTTGTCTTTCCGAATGGAGAACAGATAAAAACAAGTAACGAATAGGAAAGTTAGGGAGGACTTAAATAATGGCAGATGAACTACAGCCACTTTTTCTTTTTTTCAAAACAGACTTTTCAGAATTCCAGACTATCAGAGAGGTTTATGCTTGGCAGCAGTCACAGCTTATTGATTTTTGGGATGATTTAGTTAATTTGCAAGATGGAAGATATCACTATACGGGTTTGCTGTCTCTTAAGAATCTGAAATCTTCTGAAACGACATCATGGGGAAGTGACCTTTGGATGGTATCAAAAGGATTTAAGCCGTGTCATATTGTTGATGGGCAACAGAGACTGACAACCTTTGTTATTCTTTTGAATGAAATCGTAGAGTATTCCAGAACATTAGAAGAGAATGAAGATCTATCCGACCAGAACATTGTGCTAGGGGATATGAAACGCTGGAAGATGTAGTTTCCAAATACATCTGTCAGCATAGACCACCTAATAAACAGATAACTACATACCTGTTCGGCTATGAGGTGGATAACCCTAGTTCGGACTATTTACAGTACAGGATTTTTAATGAACCATATTCCGGGACTGTTAATGAAACATATTACACAAGAAATCTGAAGTTTGCTAAGAACTTCTTTAGAGATAATCTTACCGCCCTTTATGAGAACGAAGGTCTGGATGGTATCAATGAGCTTTTATCTTAAACTGACACAGCGGTTGATGTTTAACATTCATGAAATTGATGATGATTATGATGTGTTTGTAGCATTTGAAACCATGAACAACCGCGGTAAGAAACTCACAAACCTAGAATTATTGAAGAATCGACTGATTTACCTGACAACTCTTTATCCAGACAGTAAGTTCGATAAGATGGATAAAGAGAATTTGCGTAAACAGATTAATGATACATGGAAGGAAGTGTACTTCCAACTTGGCAGAAATGATAAAACCCCACTCTCGGACGATGATTTTTTTTGAGGGCACATTGGATTGTGTATTTCGCTTATTCCAGAAGAAAAGGTGATGACTATATCCATTTCCTTTTGAATAAATTCTCTGCCAAGAATATTTTTGAAAAGAAAACGGTGGCTGTTACCGATGACTTTTTGACATTTGCTAGTGATACGGACTATGATTCGGATACTGATATTGAAGATGAATCTAATGAAGTAGAAACTGTTGCGGTTTCCAAACTTGAACCTAGGGAAATCCTTGAATATGTAAACAGCCTGAAAGATATGGCAAAGTATTGGTATGATACTTTTTTCCATTCCAGAGCGAGAACCTTTCTGATGATGAAAAAGTATGGGTTGATCGTTTGAATCGTATCGGCATTGGACATTTCAGACCTTTGATTATGGTTGTTATTAGCCGAAAGGATTTGAAACCAGAAAAGAGAATTGAACTGTATACGGCTGTTGAGAGATTTATCTTTATTTGTTTCCGTCTTGGCTACTTTAATGCCACATTCAGAAGTAGTGAGTATTATCGTGCATCTCGCAGCATTTACCGCAAGGAAATGGATATTGATGATTTAATCAATAATATCAATGAAACTACGGATGCAAACATTGAATATGCACTTCCGAACTTTATAACCAAGATAGAAAAGCACTTCGATAACAAAGGGGGTGGTTTCTATTACTGGAACTCAATCAAGTACTTTTATATGAGTATGAGTACCAACTTGCAAAGAGAAAAAACAATCTGGATAAGGTGAGTTGGGAGATGTTTACAAAGACTGAAAAGGACAAAGTTTCTATTGAACATATTCTTCCACAGACTCCTACAAAATATTATTGGCGTAATCAGTTCAGACAGTTTAGCAATGAGGAGATTGAGCTACTTTCTTGTGCTATAGGAAACCTTCTTCCTCTTTCACAGAGCATCAACTCTGCATTACAGAATGATAGTTTTGAGGACAAAAAGGCATCCAAGAATGGCGGACGAAGAGGATATCAGAACGGTTCGCATTCCGAAATCGAGGTTGCCCAGGAAAACGATTGGACTGCAGAATGTATCTATCAAAGAAGTAAAAAACTTCTGGAATTCATGGAAAACAGGTGGAAGTTTAGTTTTACATCGGATCAGCTGAATAAACTTATCTATGTGACTTGGGTAAATGATGATAGGCCTATGCCGGCTTCATTACCGAAAGAAAGTGAAGAATCAGTAATTTCATTAAGTAAAGATAAAATGCCCGAAAAACCTATTGGAAATTTAGAGAGACTTCAGCTAAAGTTCTGGACAGAATTTGTAGAGTACTGTAAAGCAGAAGGTAGAGAGTGTGATATTGCACTTCGTAAGCCTTTGGCACAAAACTGGTATGATGTTCCAGTGAACGGTGCCGATTATCATCTGTCCTATACCGTAACTCCGGAGCAAATATTTATCCTTGTTGATTTATGCGTATAATAAAGAAGTATTTGAAAAGACTTGAAAGCAAGAAAAGTAAAATTGAAGAAATCTTTGGTGATAAGCTGGATTGGTATTCTAGCCGTGAAGGTAGCGAAGCAAAACGAATTATTTATAAGCGTGAAGCAGACGTGTTCAATCCATCCAAGCAAGAAGAGTATTTTTGCTTGGATGATTGATAAATGTGATGAACTCAGCAATGCTCTTGTGCAAGTTGGAGAAATGGACGAAGAACCACAAGAGAAAGATAAGTTTTCAAAGTTGAAACAGTATCTTGAAAACTGTGGAAAGACCGAACTGACATTGACCTTTGCTGATATTGAAGCTATTATTGGCTGTACCCTTTGTAAGTCTGCATATAACTATTCTGCATACTGGAATCCATCACCGACCCATACGATGCCGAATACTATCTTGGCAGCAGGTTTTAAAGTAGTATCGGTTGATTTGGTTTCGAAGTCATTGTTATTGCAAAAATAATAGAAACTTCTGGGAAGTTATCTAATTTGTAGGAGGGCGTTGACATGAGAGTGTTGGATTTGGATATGGATTATTTCATGACCGAAATAGCTAATACACCATTTTCTTGTAAGGAAAGACTTGCTGAAGAGGATTATGGCAATTCAGTATGGTCTGCAGAAGAAGTTCGAGAATTTTTAGAACATAATTTAGGATTATCAAAAACACACAAAATACCGGGAAAGATTGTGAGTGGGCATAATGAAGCACTGTTCTTCTGGGAAGAACTTATTAATGGCAAAAAAGCTTTCAGATCCCTTTGATGTTGTTCATGTTGATTCTCATGCTGATTTAGGCTTGGGTGATGCATCATGGAGTTTTTTTTGCAAAAAGTGCGTTTTACAATTCCGATTGATTCGAGAAGAAAAAATAAGTGAGTATGAATTTTGCGATAAAATAATAAAAAAGAATTAGTATAGGTGACTATTTGCTTTGGGCAGTTGCCTATAAAATGGTTTCATCTATCACATATTGTGCAAATCCTCATGGTGACAAGAACGATTATGTGCTTGACACGTTAAAGGATTTTCATAGAAGAAGAGTACATTTGGGATAAGCCTGTAAAAAATTATATACAGTTAAAGTATAATAAAACGATGGAAATTCCTGATTATGATTCGTCTGACGCATATAAGAAAAAATATCTCGAGGGTGCAATAAAAGATCCAGAAGTGGAACTGTTAATAATTCCAACGATTGAGGATGTGAAATTTGACGGAAAATTTGATTATGCAGTTATGGCACAATCACCCAATTATACCCCGGCAAGTGCAGATTTCATACTTGATATTTTCAGAGAATATATTGAAGAAATATAATAGCTGCTAATTTGCCTATACAAATTATAGAGCAATTCAAAGGTTATCAAAGGCTCGAACCACTAGATTTTAAGGGAAAAAGGTGCGTTCCACCATTTCCTCGTACAATAGGGGTTGAGTATGTTTTTCGTTGAACAACCGTGCCACATCGAGACGGTTTGTTTGCTGTCAAGGGAAGATAAATAAAAAAAGCCAGACTTCTGAAAAAGCTCGGTTTTCTTATATGGAAACATATCTACTGCAAAATGTGTGTCAGGTTGTAACCTCGGATTAGATGTCACAATTTGAGACAGTGGATTAGATGTCAGGCATTTTTGGGATGATTTTTTGGAAAATGAAAAAGGGTGACAACCAATCCTGCAGGACTGACTCCTATTGAAATCGCTCAGGGGGTAACCTATAAAAAGAGGCAAAATTGACACTTCTTTGCCAAAAGTTGTATCAGCATCAATTTTCCAAAGAGGATATTACAACTGAAGTTCAGGAGTATTATGCTTCCATGCCAAAAGTATATCCCGATTTCAATGGAGGCTGGCAACCACATATTGTTTTTGTAGATGAAATTATAGAGGTTAGGGATGAGCGATAAATTGGGATTTAGAGGATGTGAATGAGCAGCATGAAGAAAATAAAAAAGAAGGAATTAATTTAAAAAACTCCTTAGGCTGAAGAATACAGGCAGTATCTTTGTGATTGCGGGGCTTTTGACGATTTTTGTAATAGCGTTGTACACATTTATTCTGCAAAGTTCTTACACTAAGACCGCACTTGAAACAGAAATCACACGTGACACAGCGAGTGCAGATGCAGTGCACAAACTCGTGGATGGAAAAATCGGCAAAGAAGATTTTGATCAAATCAAAGATCAATCTGATGAAACGAAGCAATTATATAAGGATATTTCTTCATATTTCAATGAAATCAGAACACTGAATTCTACTCGATATATTTACACCGCTACAAAAAAATGAAGAAGGAAAACTCGTTTATGTGGTAGACGGTTTGGGATTCGGATGCGGATGATGTAAGACACCCTGGAGATTATATTGAGGAAGAAATGGTTCCGTATATTGATAGGGCTATTTCTGGGGAGAATTGTGTACTCTCAGGATATCATTGATACAACATGGGGTCCGATTTTTACGGCTTGCTATCCTGTAAGAGCAAATCATGATGGGACAGGAGAGAAATCATTGGCGCATTTTTGCATTGAAATGGATATGCAATCAGCTTATGGAATGGTTGAAGAGACGAATCATATTTCCATCATCTGCGGTTTAGTCGCAGGAGCTGTATTGCTTTTTAATTTGTCTATATACCTATTATGTTTATCAGAAAAAAGCAAGGCAGAAGAGCAAAAACAAAAAAAACAATTATTAATGACCGCCGCTGAGGAAGCAGATGCTGCCAACAAAGCAAAATCTGCGTTTTTGCTTAGTATTAGCCATGACATCAGAACGCCGATGAATGCCATTATTGGATTTACAAACATTGCGCTTCACCAGAACACGGTTTCAGATATTCATGGTAGCTTGGAGAAAGTTCAAAAAAGTTCGAATCATCTTCTCTCTTGGTTGAATGACGTTCTGGATTTTACTCGCATTGAAAGCGGAAAAGTTACTATTTCGCCCGAGCCAGTGGACATTACTCAATTGACAGATAACGTCCAGGCGATTATGAATGGACTTCTTTATAATCGAGATCTTAAGTTTGAAGTACATCGAGAAATCCCAAAGAACCCATATGTCCTTGCGGATGTTGCGCGTATCCGAGGAAGTTTTGGTGAATCTTCTTGGCAATGCTGTGAAATTCACAAAGGACGGCGGAAAGATTACTTTGGATATCAGCAGTTACCTAGGAGCTGATGAGAAACATATCATAACTCGTTATGTTGTTCGAGATAACGGTATTGGCATGAGCGAAGAGTTCCAGAAAAAAATTATTTGATCCGTTTTCACAAGAAGATGATGCTAATGCCAGAACTCAATATAAAGGGAACCGGTCTTGGTATGGCCATCACAAAAAAATATGTGGATATGATGGGCGGTTCGATTGCTGTTGAGAGCAAAAAGGTGTAGGTTCTACATTCACAGTGGAGATCCCACTGGAGTTGTCAGAACAGGTTATTCAATCAGAACAAAAACAACATCTACATAGAGATTTGACGGGTATTCATGTTCTTATGGCTGAGGATAATGATCTAAATGCTGAACTTGCTACGATGATACTGGAAGATGCTGGTATAACTGTAACACGCGCATCAGACGGAAAAAGAAGTTGTGGATTTGTTTAAAAAATCATCCACGAGACACATACGATCTTATTTTGATGGATATTATGATGCCAAACATGGATGGACACCAAGCAACGAAAAAGCCATTCGAGCCCTAGGTATAGAGCGATCCGATGCAGTTACGATTCCAATTATAGCTTTGTCTGCAAATGCTTTTATAGATGATATTCAGGAATCCCTGGATTCAGGCATGAATGACCATATTTCCAAGCCGATTAACATGGAAGAAGTAACTGATACAATCGCTAAATACATTAAAGACGATTAGGAAAACAAAGAAGTTAATTCTGATTTTCCTGTACCTTTTCAAAATCTTCTCTGCTGATTATGGAAGATCTGGAACAAAATGCGTGCTACTGATCCTGAATATGCACTTGCGATGAAAAATGCTGATACCGCTAAGGTTTGGCAGCTTGAGAATCTCTTTTGAGTTGCAGGCTGAGGAGATTGCAATTCAGACGTGTTTGGTAATGTAGCCATTCCTTATTTCTTATCAAAAATCAACAAAACTCGTTTGGTTTAGTTTTAGCCAAACGAGTTTTGTTTTTTACTCCCTGAGATTTTCTTTGAGTTTTACTTTTCGATATTCTTTTGGTGACATACCAATGTATTTATGAAACAGTCTGCTGAAATAAAGCGAATTGGTGTATCCAACCATATTTGCAATTTCAGTAATGGTGTAGTCCGTATTTTCTAACAAACTTTGTGCGTTGGAGATTCGCAGCTTTAAGATATATTGCAGCGGACTGGAACCTGTGATTTCTTTAAAGCACTGAATAAACCAACAGTTGCTAAGCCCTCTGGATTCGGAGTACTCCTCAATGCTGATTTCTGTGTTGTAATTCTTACGAAAATAGTGCATCGCAAAAGCAACTTCTTTTTCACTGGTGCTACTGAATTTCTTTTTGCACTCATGATTGCACGGCTTATCAAAACAAAAAATATTTCGCAGCTGCAAAGAAATCAATTCATCATCCCGTGGTCTGCAAAGCTGCAATTCCTGAATCATCTGACCAAATAACCACTGATAATCGGGAGATGTTCCAATATAGAGAATATTATTTTGCAGGTTGATATTGTAATACTTTAAAACTTCTTCTACTTCATTTCCGGTAAAATGCACCCAATAAACATCAGTTTGATCTTCACGATAATAAACATATTCCTGTGGTTGATCCGGCAAATATATAATAATATTTCCGGCTGAAACCGTTTTTTTTTCTTCTCCGTGAATGAAAAAATGTCCTTTTCCGGAGGCAATATATAAAAGCTGATAATCTTTTCTTCCCTTCGGACGATGTGTTACTACTTCAGAACGATTTTTCACACGATAATTTCCACAGCTTGTTACAATCAAAGGTTTCGTATTATCCACTACAGTAGATGTGGAGTTGTTTAAATAGGCAACATTCATAAACATAAAAAGCACCTCCTTGCTTCTATAAATATAGTATATCACACCTGATCACTGATCACAAGAAAAACATCCTAAATTTTGTGCATATATTTTATAATATTGTCTATTTTTTAAGCCGTTTTGTGTGGTATAATAGAATTAAGAAATGAGAGGAAAGAATTAAAAAAAGACGTCTTTTCATTGTAATTCCATGTTGAATTCAGTAAAAATTCTTTATGCTCAAAAAAATAATCATCTATTCTGACGATGGCATTATTTCGTTTTTGCAAAATGAAAAAGCAGTTCGTATCATTCATTATGGGAAAAATTCTGTCCATGTGGGCATACAAACAATGAAAGGAGCTCTATTATGAGCAAAGAAAAAACATACTTAAAGTGGTATAACAAAGTCGGTTATGGTTCCGGCGATGTTGCAGGGGAACGTTGTCTATGCATTGCTGTCATCATTCGTAATGATCTATCTTACCGATACGATTGGATTAAACGCAGGTGTTATTGGCGTTCTCATTGCTGTATCGAAGATTTTTGATGGAATAACAGACATCATTTTTGGTACGTTGATTGATAAGACACATACGAAAATGGGCAAGGCAAAACCGTGGATGCTTTTATGGTTTTATCGGCTGTGCAATTACCTTGATTGGTGTATTTGCAATCCCGATGAACATGGATAATTTTGCTCAGTATGCATGGTTCTTTATCTGCTACACACTTCTTAACAGTGTATTTTTTATACGGCAAACAACATCGCATATTCTGCTCTGACCGCTCTTGTTACAAAGAACAGCAAGGAAAAAGAGTTCAGATGGGTTCTTATCGCTTTATCTTCGCATTTGGAACAAGCCTCCTGATGCAGGCTGTTACATTCCAATTTGTTGAAGCAATGGGCGGCGATGCAAATGGCTGGAGAACAGTCGCAATTATTTATGCGGTTATCGGTCTTATTGTAAATACAATTTCCGCTCTTTCTGTAAAGGAACTTTCTAATGAGGAACTTGCAGACAGTGAAACCAAAATAGAAGAAACCAAATACAGTTTTGGTGAAGCATTCAAAATTCTCGTACACAATAAATATTATATGATGATCACAGTAACCTACATTTTGCAGCAGTTCTATGGTGCGATGATCGGTGTTGGAACATACTATGCAAAATATGTTCTAGCAGATGAGAATATGTTCGGCACGTTTGCGTGGTTTATCAATATTCCTTTGATTATCGCCTTGATCTTCACTCCTACCATCGTACAAAAATGGAATGGTATGTATAAGCTGAACAAATACAGCTACATGGTAGCAACAGTTGGCAGACTTCTGGTAGCAGTTGCCGGATACATGGGAAACATTCCACTGATGCTTGCATTTACAGCACTTGCAGCACTTGGTCAAGGTCCATGGCAAGGTGATATGAATGCAGTCATCGCATCATGCTCTGAATATAGCTGGCTTACCAAACACAAGCACGTTGATGGAATCATGTACTCCTGCACATCACTTGGTGTAAAAATTGGTGGTGGACTTGGAACAGCAATTGTCGGTCTTTTTTGCTCGACTTTAGCGGATTCAAGGGCACTTTGACAGTACAGCCTGATTCTGCTATTAATATGCTTCACATTATGTATCTGATCATTCCGTTTGCACTGGATCTGATCATCACATTTATTCTTTCTAAGATGAATGTTGAAAAGGCAAATGCGGAAATCAAAGAAAAACTTGGAATAACCGAAAATGAAGTTATGATGGAATCACAGAACTAAAATGGAGGGAACAATATGAAATATACACTCGACTGGCTGACCAATCCGGAAGTGTTTGCAGTCAACAGAATTGCAGCACATTCCGACCACAGAATCTATGCAAACCATTCAGAAGCCGATGCAGACAATTCCTCTCTGATTCAGAATCTGAACGGCACCTGGAAATTTGCGTGGGCAAAGAATCCGTCTGAATGGCAGCAAAAGTTCTATGAAAGAAAGCGAAAGCACTGACAATTTTGACAACATTCAGGTTCCGGGACACATGGAATTGCAGGGATACGGCAAACCGCAGTACGTCAATACCATTTATCCTTGGGAGGGAAAGGAGCATCTCCGTCCGCCGTTTATCTCTGAAAAGGACAACCCTGTCGGCAGCTACGTCAGATATTTTTGACTTGAACGATGCTCTGAAAAACAAGCGTGTATTCATTTCTTTTCAGGGTGTGGAAACTGCTATGTATGTCTGGCTGAACGGCGAATTTATCGGCTACAGCGAGGATTCTTTTTACACCGTCTGAATTTGAACTGACACCATATATCCGTGAAAAGGACAACAAACTTGCTGTTGCAGTGTTCAAAAAGAAGTTCTGCAAGCTGGCTGGAAGATCAGGATTTCTGGAGATTCTCCGGCATTTTCCGTGACGTATTCCTTTATGCGGCACCGTCTGCCCATGTTCGTGATATGAGAGTGATTGCAGATTATGACGGTACAAAATGGTATCTTCTCTGCAACGCTGGATATTGCGGGCAAGTGTTCTGTGAAATCGATCTTGACAGATGAAAATGGAACGGTCATCGCAGAATCCAATGAAAAAGGAATCTGTAAACCGGACAATTGGAAATAGCAAGCCTTGGAGTGCCGAAATACCGAATCTCTACACGTTTACAGTGATTCTGACAGACGAAAGCGGAAATGAAATCGAGGTCAGCAGAACCAAAGTCGGATTCCGTCGATTTGAACTGAAAAACGGGATCATGTGTTTAAACGGAAAACGTATTATTTTCAAGGGCATCAATCGACACGAATTTGATGCGAAAACAGGCAGAGCAATCACAAAGGAAGATATGCTGTTTGATATCCAGTTCATGAAGGAAAAAACAATATCAATGCAGTTCGTACCTGTCATTATCCGAACAATTCTCTTTGGTATCAGCTTTGTGATGCATATGGCATTTATCTGATTGATGAAACCAATCTGGAAACACACGGTACATGGCAGAAGCTTGGTGCAACAGATCCGTCTTTGGAATGTACCGGGTTCACTTCCGGAATGGAAAGAAGCTGTGCTGGACAGAGCAAAATCAATGTACGAACGAGACAAGAATCACGCAAGCGTTCTCATCTGGTCTTGCGGAAACGAATCCTACTGCGGAGAAGATATTGCCGCAATGTCGGAATATTTCAGAAGCGTAGACCCGACAAGACTGGTGCACTATGAGGGTGTTACAAGAGTTCCGGACAATCAGTATGATTTCATCACGGATATGGAAAGCCGTATGTACGCAAAACCGCAGGAAGTGGAAGAATACCTGAAACAGAACAGCGGCAGACCGTATATCAGTTGTGAGTATATGCACGCTATGGGCAATTCTCTTGGCGGTTTGAGCCTTTACACGAACCTTGAGGACAAATATGAGGCTTATCAGGGGTGGTTTCATCTGGGACTACATCGATCAGGCAATCGAAACCCAAAATGACGACGGGGAAACAGTTCTGGCTTATGGCGGAGATTTTGAGGACAGACCAAGCGATTACGGATTCTGCACCAACGGTGTGATCTATGCTGACAGAACCTACTTCTCCAAAGGTTCAGGAAATGAAGGCTCTTTACTCCAACATCAGAATGTCCATTCAAAACGGAATGCTTACCGTAGAAAATCGAAATCTCTTTGCAGATACAAACAACTTGTCCTTTGTTGTACGATTGGAAAAGAACGGCGTTGTTCTGAAATCCGATACATTTTCTCTGAATGTTCCTGCCGGAGAAAGCAAGACAATGAAACTGACACTTCACAAAATAGACAGTGTAGGAGAATATGTTTATCATGTTTCCGCCGTTACCGCAGATCAGACACTATGGGCAGATGCAGGGTACGAAATTGCCTTTGCTCAGGAAGTGTTTGAAGTGAAAGATAATCAGATTCCGGAAACCACATTGCAAAAGCCAACGATTGTATACGGCGATGTTATCATTGGCGTTCACGGAGAAAAAACTTCTCCATGATGTTTGACAAAAAAAGAGGGCGGCATCAGTTCTCTGAAATACAATGATTTTGAATATATCACACGCACACCAAAGGTCAGCTTCTGGAGAGCGATGACAGACAATGACACCGGTGCTTCCGAGCCGTACAATCTTGCACAGTGGTATGTCGCAGGCAAATTTGCAAAAGTATAAAAACGTTTCATTGCTGGAACAGGAAGATGCTCTGAAAATCACATTCACATATCAGGCTGCCTGCATTCCGACTTTTGAGTTTACTGTAACCTATACCGCACACTTTGACGGAAAGCTGGGCGTAAGTGTAAATTATGCAGGAGTAAGCGGTATGTCCGATATGCCGGTTCTTGCATTGACTTCAAGATGAAAAAACAGCTTTGCAATTTTCAGTATTACGGACTCGGCCCCTGATGAAAATTACAGCGACCGATGCAAAGGAGCAAGACTGGGATTGTGGAAATCTACGGCAAAAAGAAAATCTTTCCGGTATCTTCAATCCGCAGGAATGCGGCAACTCGTACCGGTGTAAGAACGCTCTCGTCCATGATGATATGCAGCATGGTCTGACGTTCCAAAAGGCATCTGCTCCGTTTGAAATGAGCGTACTGCCATACAGTGCCTATGAACTCGAAAATGCAATGCATCCGGATGAACTTCCGCAAGTTTCGCTACACATGGGTCAGAATCGCTGCAAAGCAAATGGGTGTCGGCGGCGATGATTCCTGGGTGCACCGGTGCATGAGGAGTACAGAATCCATGCAGATCAGCCGATGAAATTGGAATTTGTAATTATGCCCTTAAGATTGTAAGAAGAAAGGAAAGCAATGAAAATACAGGATTTTCAAGACAATGTTACTTGTGGTGGTTTTGATAATATCTTCGCAAATATTTATAAGCCACAGGATATAGAAAGTCAGAAATCACGATATATGAGTGCTGTGGAGAAATTCACAGCACTGTATCCGAATAGAAATGATATACACGTTTATTCTGCTCCGGGTAGAACTGAAATCGGCGGTAATCATACCGATCATCAACATGGCTGTGTCATTGCAGGAGCAGTTGACTTAGATGTTATCGGTGTTGTAGCATTTCATGATGAAAACATCATCAGAATTAAATCAGAGGGATACGATGAATTTGCAGTTTCACTGGACGATTTGGATGTTCATATCGGTGAAAAAGGTTCTTCTGAAATTGTCAGAGGGATTGCAGCTCGCTTTAAGGATTTAGGTGTAGAAATTTCCGGATTTGATATGTATACAACTTCAAATGTACTTGGTGGAAGCGGTATTTCTTCTTCTGCTGCATTTGAAACATTGATTGCAACGGCAATTGACAGCTATTACAATAACAATCAGATTGGTGCAGTAGAAATCGCAAAAAAATCGGACAATATGCAGAAAACTTTTAATTTTCGCAAGAAAAGCGGATTGATGGATCAGATGGTTTGCTCCGTTGGTGGATTTGTTTTTTCTTGATTTTCAAAACATTCAAAATCCAAGTATCCAAAAAATTGATTTTGACCTTTCAAAAACTGGCTATGCATTGATCATCACAGACACCAAAGGAGATCATTCTGATTTGACAGATGATTATGTAGCCGTTCGTACAGAAATGGATGAAGTTGCAGAATATTTCGGCAAAAAGGTTCTTCGTGAAGTCGATGAAAATCAATTTTGGGATAATCTCCCTGATATTAAAAAGAAGATTTCTGACAGAGCTGTCTTGCGTGCAATTCACTTTTTTTGGCGACAATTATCGTGCAAAGGCAGAAACGTAAGCTCTTAAAAACAACAGATTTGAGGATTTTTCTCACACTTGTAAACGAATCGGGAGATTCCTCCATGAACTATCTGCAAAAATTTATACTCATGCAGAAAGCCAACGGAACAAGGTATTCCAATTGCAATTATGGCGGGGAAAACGAATATTAAAAGGCAATGGTGCTGTAAGAGTTCACGGAGGTGGTTTCGCAGGGGACTGTTCAGGCATTTGTACCAAAATGATCTTGTCAATGCATATAGATTGGAAATGGACAGAATATTTGGACAAAATTCGTTGCTACATTATGACAATCAGACCGTTTGGCGGTATTGAAATCAAATAATAGGAGGGAAAAAATAATGAGTATACTTGTTTTAGGCGGTGCAGGATATATCGGTTCTCACACAGCTTTAGAGTTGATTCGCACCGGAGAAAGCGTTATTATTGCAGACAATCTTGCAACCGGACACATCGAAGCTGTTCCGAAAGATGCGAAATTTTATCTGGGTGATCTGCATGACAAGGCGTTTCTTGATAATATTTTTGAAAACGAACAGATAGATGCAGTGATTCACTTTGCAGCATATTCTCTTGTTGGAGAAAGCGTTGTCAATCCACTCAAGTATTACGACAATAATCTCTGCGGAACAAAAATTCTTTTGGATTCCATGGTTGAACACCATATTGATAAAATTGTATTTTCCTCAACCGCCGCCACCTATGGTGAACCGGAAAATATTCCGATTCTTGAAACAGACAGAACACAGCCAACCAATCCATATGGTGAAAACAAACTTGCTATGGAGAAGATGTTCTATTGGACTTCAAAAGACTCATGGTCTAAGATACGTTTCTTCTCCGCTATTTCAATGCTTGCGGAGCAGACAAATCAGGTAAAATCGGCGAGGCACATAATCCGGAAAGTCATTTGATTCCTTTGATTCTTCAAGTCCCAAATGGAAAGAGAGAAAGTATCTCCATCTATGAAACAGATTATGATACTCCTGATGGAACTTGTATCAGAGACTACATCCATGTTACCGATTTGGCTCAGGCACATATTCTCGCTGTAAAGTACTTAAAAAACGGAAACGAAAGCAATATTTTCAATCTTGGAAATGGTGTCGGATATTCCGTAAAAGAAGTAATTGATAAAGCAAGAAAAGTGACAGGACACCCGATTCCGGCAATTGAAACACCAAAGACGTGCCGGAGATCCTGCACGACTGGTGGCTTCCAGTGAAAAAGGCAAGAAAAATTCTTGGCTGGAATCCTGTACATACGATAGCCTTGAAGAAATTATATCTGACGCTTGGAATTGGCATAAGAATCATCCAGATGGTTTTTGAAAAAGAGGTGTTATCATGATATACAGGGCAATAAACGGATTAATCCGTCATGCAATAGAAGCTGATTTGATTACAAATGACGATATTTTCGTTGTTAGAAATCAGCTCATGGATATACTAAAAACTGACTGACTGGAATGATAAAGAACCACTCACGGGAAATATTGAAGAACTTCTTGAACCACTGATCGACTATGCAGTAAAGGCAGGGACTTATTGAAGACACTTCTGTACAACGTGATCTATTCGATACAAGAGTTATGGGTGTTTTCACACCTATGCCGAGAGAAAGTTAATGCCACATTTCAAAAGAAAATATTCTGCTTCGCCATCAGCAGCTACAGAATGGTACTATGCTTTTAGTAAAAGCCTGAACTTATGTTCGTGCTGAAAGAATTGCGAAAGATTTAAAGTGGACATATGAATCAGAATATGGAACACTTGACATTACTATAAACCGTTCTAAGCCAGAGAAAGATCCTCGTGATATTGCTGCTGCTAAATTGCAAAAAAATCAACCTATCCTCAATGTCAGCTTTGTGTTGAAAATATGGGATTCGCAGGTCACCAGACACACCCTGCAAGACAAAATCTTCGTCCGGTAAAGTTGAATATCAACAGCCAAGATTGGTTCATGCAGTATTCTCCTTATGGATATTATAATGAACACTGCATCGTCTTTAATAAACAGCATATTCCTATGACAATCAATGCACAGGTATTCAATAAACTGTTTGATTTTGTTGAGCAATTTCCACACTATTTTATCGGTTCAAATGCAGACCTTCCTATTGTAGGCGGCTCCATTCTAACGCATGAGCACTTTCAAGGCGGCAATTATAATTTTGCAATGGCAAAAGCACCGATTGAAAGAACATTTCTTTTGAAAAATTATATGAATGTTAGTGCCGGCATTGTAAAATGGCCGATGTCTGTGATACGTCTTTCTTCAAAAAAATAGGACGGCTTTGGCAGCTGCATGGTGCTGATATTTTATCAAAATGGAGAACATATACGGATGAAGTGGTTGGAATTTTTGCAGAAACAGACGGAATTCTGCATAATACAATTAATCCTATTGCAAGAGCAACTTCTTCTGGATTTGACTGCGATTTGGTATTGAGAAACAATATTACAACGAAAGAAAGACCGTTAGGTGTGTTCCATCCGAATCCTACCTTACATCATATCAAAAAAAAAACATCGGATTGATTGAAGTGATGGGACTTGCTGTTCTTCCGGCGCGTTTAGCAGATGAACTGACACTTTTTAAAAAGATGCAATGCTGTCCGGCAAAGAGATTGCTACAGATGATAAAATTGCATCTCATGCAATTTGGGCAAAGTGAAATTCTAAAAAAATATTCTGATTTTAACGCTGATAATGCAATGGATATTATTCGTTATGAAGTCGGCAGAGTTTTTGAACAGGTACTTGAAGATGCCGGGTATTTAAGAGAGATAAACAAGGAAAAGAAGCATTTGCAAGATTTGTAGAACATTTAGGTTGATTTGAATATACGAAAATGAGCTATTGCATTATGTGCAGTAGCTCATTTTTAATTTAATTCAATTATTCAAGGCTGAAAATTTATTTCAGCACATCATCCAGTGAAATCTAATTATCTTCTGACATATTTTCAGTGTAGATTGTATTATTTATGTACAATTCCTCATCAATGTCGCGCACAAAGCCCCAATGAAGGTTGTACTTCTTGGCGTATTTCTTAAATGCATTAAACTTATTTTCGACCTGACGGTCAATGTTTTTGGTGTGACCAGCCTGCATACCACCTTTAGTTTCGATAATCCAAATATTTCTGTCAGTAGTCTTAATGATGTAATCAGGATAAAAAGAGCCACTGCTTTCTGATACCATTCACATAGACGATAGAAAGATACTGTTGACCTGAGTTACCATTTTTGTAAACCTATTCTACACTATCAAAGGATATGTGTTATCTGAATTTTGTTGACTTTTTATATTTGTATGCTATAATATAATTACTGCCTAATTTAAAATGCACTGATGAGTAGTGTCATTATCTTAAATTTGAGGTTTGAGAGTAGTGTAATTTTATAGGGTACTAAAACTTTCAGGACAGGATATTGTTCTTACACCGAAAACTGAAAATAGATTATTCTTTGTGGATGAAAGATATGAGCAGGGATTTCCGCCAGATGAGAATGAATCGTTATACATTGGAAAGTCGATAGCCGGATTAAAGTTGAATCAGTCGGCACAGAATCCGATTACATATCTGTATCCACCGGAGAAAGATAAAATTCATATTTAATGAAATCGACAAATCGGTATTTGAGAAGGCAAGTGAATGGGATACCACGATGCAAGATACCATGGAGGAATATGATAATGTCGAAAGATGAGTATTTGATAACCGATAAGCCTCTCAAAGCGTTGACGGTTTTTGCAATGCCAATGATTCTTGGAAGTTTTTTTCAGCAAATATACAATATGGCCGACTCTATTATTGTCGGTCAGTTTGTTAGGTATCTTCCACACTTGCAGCTGTCGGTGCATGTGCAGCATTGACCAATGTGTTCATTTGTGTGGCACTGGGAGCCGGTGTCGGAGCCGGTGTGCTTGTGAGCCGTTATTTCGGAGCCAGGGAGTATGGCAAAATGAAAACAATCGTGTCAACCTCCTTGATTAGCTTTTTGCTTCTAAGTATAGTCCTTGGTGTTTTTGGCTTTTTCTTCGCCAACTCGATGATGAGTGGACTGCAAACCCCTGCCGACATACTGGATGATGCAGTACTGTATCTGCGGGTCTATTTTGTGGGCTTTCCGTTTCTGTTTATGTATAACATTCTTTCTACCATGTTCACCTCAATCGGCGAATCCAAAATTCCGCTAGGACTGCTGATTTTTTCGTCCATCCTGAATATTTTAATGGATCTTTGGATGGTAGCCGGGCTAGGTCTCGGTGTGTTCGGTGCGGCTATTGCAACCCTGATTGCACAGGGAATTTCCGCAGTGTTTTCGTTTTTGATTTTCTTTGCACGGATGCAGCAATATAAAAGCCCCTTTAACAGGTTTGAACGGCAGGAGCTGTATTCCATGCTTCGCATTGCGGTGCCGTCGGTTTTACAGCAGTCCACAGTGTCCATCGGTATGATGATCGTGCAGGCAGTGGTAAATCCTTTCGGTACACAGGCACTCGCCGGGTATGCAGCAACGATGAGGGTGGAAAATGTTTTTTCATTGATCTTTGTATCCATCGGCAATGCGGTTTCGCCGTATGTTTCCCAGAATCTTGGTGCAAAGAAAATTGATCGTATCAAAAAAGGCTACCATGCTGCACTGGTGCTGGATCTGTGCTTTGCGGTCATTGCGTTTCTGGCCATTGAAGCGCTGCATACGCAGATCTCCTCACTGTTCTTAGGAAAAGACGGAACGGCGTTTGCCTATCAGGTGTCTGGTGATTATATGAGGTGGCTTGGTTACTTTTTCATCTTCATGGGTATCAAGATGGCAACCGATGGAGTTCTTCGCGGTCTCGGAATTATGCGTCCGTTCCTCGTTGCAAACATAGTGAATCTTGCAATTCGTCTGTCCGTTGCCCTAATCTGTGCACCACGTTTCGGCATTGCCTTTGTCTGGCTTGCGGTACCGGTTGGCTGGCTTGCAAACTTTTTAATCTCCTATGTGGCTCTTAGGAGATCATGGCCGACTGATAAAATGGCATCCATTAGTTAACTTCCGGTTTGCCAACTTGCCCTTTGAGAAGAGAATTTTACAAAAGAAGTGTTCTCTATGTTCTCAGTCGAGGAAGTTCTTGAAGATTTACGGTGTGATAACAGCCTGATGAAAACAATGGTTGACCGCTTCGGAGAAGATGTGACAGACCAATATCAAACCGGACGAAGTGCATATTTGCGACTGGGACAATTATTTATGAGATTATTTGCTGGATTGCTATAAGAATCTGATGAAACGACCTTTCAAAAAACAGTTGATTTAGAAGTTAACTTTTTTTGAAAGGCCGTTTTTGCTATATCTAACAGTCTGTTGTACAAAGAAAATTTTGCATGGATGAAAAAACAAACCTTGTTGAGGTTAAATTGAGTTTTCCATTGTATTGTATTGCTAATGAATAAGAATAAGAAAAAGAACAGACAATGCTGAATGCACTGGAAACAAGAATATCTGAGTATAGTATGTAAGTTCGTAACAGAATGAAAGGAGCGATTCAAATGAGCAATTTGGAAAATTATATGAAACAGCAAGCAATTTTTTGTGAACAAAATGATAGCATTAGTAAGAATCTGTATTCAGAGTATGGTGTAAAAAGAGGCTTACGAGATGAAAAAGGAGGAAGAAGATCGTGTTTCAAATATTAA
>VOFK01001366.1_pt1 | contig 22697 bp, 28 predicted proteins | sample 5384121 | NCBI WGS metagenome assembly VOFK01 (sample SAMN12384730, study PRJNA508395) | human gut metagenome | isolation source: healthy gut J | host: Homo sapiens | reverse complement strand
ATGCAGATCGTGGAGCTTTGCGGATCTCCCGCCAGTGCATCAGCAGCCGCTGCAGTCTGCGGCCCTTGTTGAAAGATGCTGTCTGCCCTGCTCATAAGGGAGATGCATGTGTAGGGGCGCAGCTCCGCCGTCCTTGGCCACGCAGTAGAACTTTCAGGTTCATTCCAATGCCCTGGCGGATGGACTTTGACCTCTGTTCCGGCAGCCTCGATGCTCCGCCTGTATTTCCATTCCTCCACGAAATAGTCGGTGCCTTGCGGTTCTGAAGTCGCGATCTTGATACCCCGCTTTTCCATGGCGACCTCCTCTTTGCTGGTAGATTAGTATACCACACTTTTCCGGAAATTGCAAACCCCCCGGCAGCCTCACCCGCAGCCCTCACAGCAGCAGGGCCGTATTTTTCCTGGATCCGGTCCAGAAGCTTCTCCAGCATAGGCTCCGCGGCGATCCACAGGAAGAACACCGTGGCCGCGGCGTGGACGCAGTCCACCGGGAAGCCGGGTGACGTAATAGGTCAGCAGGGTTTTCCAGGTCAGGGCCTCCGCCCCCCCACATCAGCACCGACGCCGGGTTCATGATGCCGCCGTAGATCACGATGGCGCAGAACGCGCCGAAGGTGCACAGGGCTCCCGGGTCGCCGCAGCAGCCCTTCCGGAACAGGACCCCGCCAGAAAGCCGATGATCCCCTATGAACACGCTCCGCCAGGGGGTCCACACCCCCTGAGAAAACAGCATATTGGACACCAGCATGGACAAGGCCCCACCAGAAAACCGCTCTCGCCCCCCCCAGCGCTACGCCGGAGATGATGGTCATGGCCATGACGGGGTTTGAACTGGGGCAGCATGAAAAATGCCGCCCGAGCGCCACGGAGATGGCGCACAGCACCGCGATGACCCCTCACCAGCTCCCCGGGCCCTGGGGCCGCCGCCCCTCGAACACCCAGGAAAAAACGGGCCATGCACTCCAGCAGCAATCCAGCATCGACACCAGGCCGTATCGCTGGTTGTTCAACCAGGCATACACCCCACGAACGGGGTCACGGGGATCAGCAGCAGGATGGGACGCCGCAGCCCATGAGGACGTAATCGGACACGAACAGGGGCAGGGGGCTTGTGGGTGACGGGGTTGATGGCCTCGATGCCCTCCAGCCGGACGCCGGTCTTTTCCTTGTTCAGTTCACCACGCTCGAAGTCGGACTTGCGGGCGGCCTCCTCCTGATAGGCGGCCACGGCATCCCAGTTCTTGATGTTGGGCTGCCAGCCCTTCAGCAGGGGATGCTCCGGGGAGATGACCATATAGGTGGTGCCGAACAGGGTATCGGCCCGGGTGGTGTACACCGTGACCTGGTCGCCCACGTTGGTGTCGAAGGTGATCTCGGCGCCGGTGGAGCGGCCGATCCAGTTGTTCTGCTGGATCTTGACCCGCTCGATGTAGTCCACGTCCTCCAGATCGTCCAGCAGCCGCTGGGCATAGGCGGTGATCTTCAGCATCCACTGGCTCTTTTCCTTGCGGATGACCTCGCTGCCGCAGCGCTCGCAAACGCCGTTGACCACCTCCTCATTGGCCAGCACGCACTTGCAGCTGGTGCACCAGTTCACGGGCATGGTGGTCTTATAGGCCAGGCCCTTCTTGAACATCTGCAGGAAGATCCACTGGGTCCACTTATAATAGTTGGGATCCGTGGTGTCCACCACCCGGTCCCAGTCAAAGCCGTAGCCCAGCATTTTCAGCTGGCTGGTGAAGTTGGCGATGTTCTGCTTGGTGACGATGGCCGGGTGGATGTGGTTCTTGATGGCGTAGTTCTCCGTGGGCAGGCCGAAGGCGTCAAATCCGATGGGGTACAGGACGTTGTAGCCCTCCATGCGCTTTTTCCGGGTGACGATGTCCATGGCGGTAAAGGGCCGGGGATGGCCCACGTGCAGGCCCTGGCCGGAGGGATAGGGGAACTCGATGAGCCCGTAGAACTTGGGGCGCTTGTCCCCGGTGACGGCGGCATAGGGCTTGGTCTCCTCCCACCGCTTCTGCCACTTTTTCTCAATGGCGGCAAAATCGTACTTCATATGCTTTTCTCCTTCTGATGATAAATATGACAAGAAAAATCCCCCGACCGTATAACGCGGTCAGGGGCGAAATCACTCGCTGTACCACCCTGCTTCCGCGGAGTCTTACACTCCGCGCTCGGGGCGCCTGTAACGGGGGCGCGATCGTCCCGCCCTGTTCAGGCGGGAAACTCCGGGGCCAGTACAACGGGCGCCTCCGCCGGCTCGCACCAGCCGCCGGCTCTCTTCAGGGGGTCCCTGCTCCGTCTTTTTCCCTTCGCAGTCTTTTGCGAAAATCAAGGATATTGTACCCGCTCTGCCAGGGTTTGTCAACCCCGGTTTTCCGGGAAAATTCCCCTCTCCGGCGGCAAAAATGTTGACGAAGCAGCCGCCAGCGCTTATAATAAGGAAAAATACCCGGCGCTTTCCCCCTTTGAAGCGCCGCAGAAGGAGCGTTATATGAAACAGATTATCCTCACCGGCGACCGGCCCACCGGCCGCCTGCACGTGGGCCACTATGTGGGCTCCCTGAAGGGGCGCGTGGCCCTTCAGAACTCCGGCAAGTTCGACGAGATCTATATCATGATCGCCGACGCCCAGGCCCTTACCGACAACGCCGAGCACCCGGAAAAGGTCCGCCAGAACATCATGAACGTGGCTCTGGACTATCTGGCCTGCGGCCTGGACCCGGAGAAGTCCACCCTGTTCATCCAGTCCATGATCCCGGAACTGACAGAGCTGACCTTCTATTATATGAACCTGGTCACCGTGTCCCGGGTCCAGCGCAACCCCACCGTCAAGGCGGAGATCCAGATGCGAAACTTCGAGGCCAGCATCCCCGTGGGCTTCTTCTGCTACCCCATCAGCCAGGCGGCGGACATTACCGCCTTCCGGGCCACAGCCGTCCCCGTGGGCGAGGATCAGCTGCCTATGCTGGAGCAGTGCAAGGAGATCGTCCACAAGTTCAACGCCGTCTATGGCGACACCCTGGTGGACCCCCAGATCATCCTGCCCAAGAACCAGGCCTGCCTGCGCCTGCCGGGCATTGACGGCAAGGCCAAGATGAGCAAGTCCCTGGGCAACTGCATCTACCTGTCCGACAGTCCCGAGGACATCCGCACCAAGGTCATGTCCATGTTCACCGACCCCACCCACCTGCGCCGGGAGGACCCCGGCCACACCGAGGGAAACCCTGTCTTCATCTATCTGGACGCCTTCTGCCGCCCGGAGTATTTCCCGGAGTTCCTGCCGGAATACAGTGGGCTGGATGAGCTGAAGGCCCACTATCAGCGGGGCGGCCTGGGGGATGTGAAGGTCAAGAAGTTCCTGAACAATGTCCTCCAGGCGGAGCTGGCCCCCATCCGCCAGCGCCGGGAGGATTGGGAGAAGCGTCTGCCCGACGTGTACGAAATTCTCCGGGCCGGCAGCGAGACCGCCCGCAGGACGGCGGCCGCCACCCTTCACGACGTCCGTCACGCCATGCGCATCGACTATTTCGAGGACAACAATCTCCTGCGCAAGGACTGATTTAATCCCAAAAAGCGTGCTGCCTGCGGGCAGCACGCTTTTTTTTACGCTCCGGGGCCCTTGACAATATCGCGTGGCGATATTATAATGGTAGCATACAATATCGCGGCGCGATATTAAGTGAAAAAACACTGGAAGGAGGTGGAACGCGGCCATGAAGGAGCGGGGGACTCTGACCGAGTCCATGTTCTATGTGCTGATGTCCTTTTTGCGGGGACAGATGTGCGGCATCGAGATCACGGAGTTTGTGGAGCGGAAAACTAACGGCCGGGTGCGGCTGGGTCCCGGGACCCTGTACACCCTGCTGGGGAAGTTTCAGGAGGAGGGCCTGATCCGGGAGACGGAGATTCAGGGCCGCAAGCGCAGCTATCAGATTACGGACGCGGGCCGGGCCGCCTTCCAGGAGGAGCTGGCGCGGCTGAGGACCTGCGTGGAGGACGGAGAGGAGGAGAGCGCATGGGCCGAGCAAGAAAAGTGAGGAAAATACTTCCGGTGTCCCCCTGTGACATCCGGGGGCTGGAGGCCTGGCTGGAGGAGCAGGCCAACGCCGGGCTGTTTCCGGTGTCCATCGGCAGCTGGGCGGTCTTTACCACCGACGGCGTGCCCGGCACCAGGTTCCGCCTGGAGCCCTGACCAGGGCAGGACGGCTCCCACGGAGGAGCAGCAGGAGCTGTATCGAAGGGCGGGCTGGTCATATGCCCTGAACGTGGCCCCCGCCGGGTGCTGGCTGTTTTACACGGCGGACCCCGCCGCCGTGGAACTGTACTCCGACCACGAAAGCCGGGGCCTTTCCCTGGAGCGGCTGGAGCGGGCCGCGCGCCGGGCCTGGCAGCGCAGCCTGCTGCTGGGGGTGGTCCTGGCTGCCGTATCCGTGTGGCTGCTGCTGTTCTGGAGCGGGGGTATGGCGGCCCGGGGCGGTCTGCCGCTGGTGTGGCTGCGGGTATTTGACCCGACGTTTCTGGTGCTGCTGCTGTGTCAGGGGGTAGCATTCGGCAGAAGCTGCCGGAACGCGAGACTGCTGCGCAGAGCCTGTCAGGCCCTGCGGCTGGGGATGGATATGCCGCCCTCCGCCGGACCCAGCAGAGGGATCGTGTGGGAGAACGTGATCTCCTGGCGGCGGTTTTCCTGCTGGCACTGCTGCTGGCGGGACAGTGGATGGAGCGCCGGGGCGTCCCCCTGGAGGACTTCCGGCAGCCCTATGTGGAGCTGCAGGAGCTGGAGAGCACCCCGGTGGTCCTGTTTGACCCATCCTCCGGACACGATTCCCGGGCTTACAGGGAGCATTCCCTGCTGGCCCCGGCCTGGTATTCCGTCACCCAGCAGGCCCGCAGTCCGGAAAAACGGCGCAAGCTGCTACGCGCCCCAGCTGGAGGCCATGTATTTCCGCCTGCTGCTGCCCTCCATGGCCCGGTCCGTGGCCCAGGCCCAGATGGAGCAGTACCGGCTGGTGAACCTGTCCTGGAGCTATGAGACCCTGGAGCATCCGGGGCTGGACTTTGTGCTTCTGGCCCGGGAGCCGGAGGGCCTCTGGCAGATGGCGGCCCTGGGCCGGGGCGGCCAGGTGGCCGTATACCTGTACTGCGGCCAGGAGCAGCTGCGGGATCATCTGGACCTTCTGTCGTCCTGGGTGCGGTAAGACGGCGAAAAAAATCCTGTCCCCACAGGGACAGGATTTTTTATGGCATTTTACGCGTCGATTCCCCGGCTGGTGAGGTACTTCTTCACCATCAGGGCCACCTTGAAGGTGATGGCGTCGTCAAACTCCCGCAGATCCAGACCCGTCAGCTTCTTGATCTTCTCCAGCCGGTACACCAGCGTGTTCCGGTGGACGAACAGCTTCCGGGCGGTCTCGGAGACGTTCAGGTTGTTCTCAAAGAACTTATAGATGGTGAACAGCGTCTCCTGATCCAGGGCGTCGATGGGATTCTTCTTGAAAACCTCCTGCAGGAACATCTCGCACAGGGTGGTGGGCAGCTGATAGATCAGGCGGCCGATGCCCAGATTCTCGTAGTTGATGACGTAGCGCTCGGTGTCGAACACCTTGCCCACCTCGATGGCGATCTGGGCCTCCTTATAGGCCTTGGCCAGATCCCGCAGGTGCAGGGCCAGGGTGCCGATGCCCACGAACACGGTGCTCTCGCCGTCCACCCGCAGGGCCTCCTCGATGGAGGCGGCCACCTTTTCCAGGTCCTTGCCGCAGGCGCCCTCGGGCATCTGGTGGATCAGGGCCACGTCGTCGTCGCCCACGCTCAGCACGAAATCATTCTGCCGGTCCGGGAACATATTCTGCACCACGTCCACGGGAATGGCCTCGGCCCGGTCGTCCACCGGGCGGATGACAAACACGCCCCGGGGCACCTCCGCCGCCACATGCAGCTCCTTGGCCCGCATGTAGATATCGCTGATCAGGATATTATCCGAGATGATGTTCTTAATAAAGGAGCCCTTATCGTGCTTTTTCCTCATAATAGACCTTGGCGGCGTTCAGGGCCACGCAGGCCATGGAGCACACGGTGCGTCCCACGCTGTCGTCGCCGCTGGTGAAAACCGCATAGTCAAAGTGGGTGCCCCAGCCGGGCATGGCCTTGAAGGTCTTGCCCTCCATGGTCACGCAGTTGCCCTCCGCCGCGGCGATAGGCTCCACATATTTGGTCCACTTCTTGCCGATACCGGTGAGCTCGCTGCACGCGATCACCGTGCCCTCGGAGTCGATAACGCCGATGGTGCGGTCCGTGGTCTCCTTGAATTGCAGCACAACATTTTGAAAAATTCTTCCAGACATTCTTGTTCCTCCCGCCGATGATTTGGGCTGTGGGTATTTTGTGCAAACTGTCAGGCCGTTACCCCTATTATATCGTCAGAATCACGGATTTGCAAGTATTTTTTTATCTTTTCTACAAATTTCCTGGAAATTTTTTTGCAGTTATGTCGATAAACGCCTCTACCGGCAGTCCGCAAGAGCTTTTTTCTCCTCCGCCGTCAGCATCCGGAAGGCCCCGGGAGCCAGCTCCGGGTCCAGCCGCAGGGGGCCCATGGACAGCCGCTTCAGGTACGTCACCGGCTTTCCGCGGGCGGCCAGCATCCGCTTCACCTGATGGAACTTCCCCTCCCGCAGGGTCACCAGGCACTCCCCCGGCGACAAAATCTCCAGCCCGGCGGGCAGGCACTCCAGTCCATCCCCCAGGGTCATTCCGGCGGCGAAGGCCGCAGCATCGGCAGGCTCCAGCGCCCCCTCCACCCGGGCATAGTACACCTTGTCCACATGGGACTTGGGCGAGAGCAGCCGATGGGCCAGGGCCCCGTCATTGGTCAGCAGCAGCAGGCCCTCCGTGTCCTTGTCCAGCCGCCCCACCGGCGACAGGCCCCGCCGCCGCAGCTCCCCGGGCAGCAGGTCCAGCACCGTCTGCTGGCGGCTGTCCTCGGTGGCGGACAGCACCCCGGCGGGCTTGTGCAGCATCACATAGGTGAACCGCTCCGTCTCCACCGGCTGGCCGTCCACGGTGATGGCGGCCGCCTCCGGGGCCACCTTCTCCTCCGCCGTCCGGGCAGTCTGTCCGTCCACCCGCACCCGGCCCTGGCGCACCAGCTCCTTTACCTCCCGCCGGGACCACCGTCCGGTTCCGGCCAGGATTTTGTCCAGCCGCTCCATATCTGCACCTCCTGCAATTTCTTCCGTAAGCATAGCATAGTTTTGGGCAAAATGGAATATGAAATGTACGAGGTGATGGTATGGTGGTATTCATGAAGCGGCGGCAGCTGGCAGCCGCCGCCCTGGGGGTCCTGGCGGCCCTGACGCTACTGTTTGTGATTCCCGGTTGTCAGCGGGACAGCGGCGGGAGGGAGCCGGTACAGGCCGCCGACAACGCCGCCCGGGTAGCCTATCTGGAAAGCCTGGGCTGGCAGGTGACGCCGGAGCCACTGGAAACCCTGAGCATTCTGCTGCCGGAGGACCTGTCCGCCCATGCGGAGTATGCGGCCCTGCAAAAGGGACTGGGCCTGCCCTTTGACCGGTGCGGCGGCAAGACCGTTACCCGGTATACCTATACGGTGCTGAACCATCCCGATGCTCCCCAGGGGGTCCAGGCAAACCTGTTTGTCTGCGGCGACCAGGTTATCGGCGGCGACGTCACCGCCCTGGGCGAAAACAGCTTCCGCCGCAGCCTGGAATTTCCCCAATGAAAAAGCCTCCCCGGCGGCGCAGCCGTTGCGCCGTCCGGGGAATTGTGCTATACGAGGAGATACTCCCATGGACATCACGCAATTTGTCATGGCCTACGGCGTGGAGCAGGACCGCCTATCCCCGCCTGCCGCTGACGGCGGAAAACGCCGCCGCCATCCCCTGCCGCCAGGTGCTGGGAGCCTACTCCGTGTCCTTCACCCGGCAGGATTGAATCCCCCGCCCGCCGGTGGGTTTTTTTCACTTGCAGCTGCCGCCGCTTCGTGGTATAATGTACTGTATTATAGGATGGATAGGTAGTATTTTACGAGAGGAGCATCTGTTAATGCGCGTCATCGACCTGGAAAACATCAATTACGCCATGCGCAATGAGACGCAGTTCGTTCTGCGCTGCGAGGAAGTATTTCACGACAAGATCAGCGCCGCTGCGGCGGCGATCCTGTCCAATCGCCAGGAAAAGCCCGTGGTTGCCCTGACGGGTCCCTCCGGCTCCGGCAAGACCACCACCGCCATGCGGCTTCAGGAATACCTGCAGAATCTGGGAGTCAAGGTGTGCCTGCTGAGCATGGACAATTTCTTCCTGCCGCTGGACAAGCGTCCGCCCGAGGCCACAGACTGGGAGTCTCCCTACTGCGTGGACGTGGACACCCTGCTGACCTGCATCTCCCAGCTGCTGGACGGCATGGAGGCCGATATTCCCTGGTATGACTTCAAAAACGGCACCACCGGCGGCTACAGGAAGATGCAGGGTGAAAAGGACTGCATCGTCATCGCCGAGGGCATCCACATGCTCAATCCCCTGATCTTTGACAAGCTCCGGGGCATCGCCAACGGCGTGTATGTGGCCCCCCGGACCCGTATCATCACCAACGACGACAGAATCGTCCGCCCCGAGCAGCTGCGGGTGGCCCGCCGCCTGATCCGGGACTATAACACCCGGGGCCACTCCCTGCAGGAAACCGTGGAGCGGGCCGAGAGCGTGGACCGGGGTGAGATCAACTACATCATGCCCCACAAGGGCAACGCCGCCATTCATATCGACACCTTCCACGATTACGAGCCCTGCATCCTGGCCAAATACCTTAACGAGATTCCCCAGTTCCGCCAGGAGCTGACGCCGGAATATCTGGAAAAGCACGGCCTGACAGACCTGATGAAGGTAGTGGGCGGGGTTCCTCCGCTGCACACCCACTATGTTCCCCGCAACTCCATCGTCCGCGAGTTCGTGGGCGGCAGCTGCTATGAGTATTAAACCTGTCACCTTTTGATGCTTTGAGAGGAGTGGAAATATCATGAAAATCATCACCATCAGCCGTGAATTCGGCTCCGGCGGCCGCGAGCTGGGCAAGCGCCTGGCCGAGGAGCTGGGCATCCATTGCTACGATCACGAGATCATCGAGCTCATCGCCAAGGAGCACGGCTTCGATGAGCGGTATGTGGCCAACATCTCTGAAAAGTGCATCGAGGCCGCCTACCCCACGACCATCGGCCACCGTTTCGCCATGCCCCCGGTGCAGATCATGGACCAGGGCTTCCAGGTTGCCGCCGCCCAGCAGCAGATCATTGAGAACTTCGCCAAGCAGGGGGACTGCGTCATCGTGGGCCGCTGCGCCGACGTGATCCTCAAGGACTATCACCCCCTGAACCTGTTCGTCTATGCCAACGCTGAGTCCAAGATCCAACGCTGCATCGACCGGGCCCCGGAGGGGGAGCACCTGTCCCGCAACGACATTGCCCGCCGCATGAAGCAGGTGGACAAGAACCGCGCCCAATACCGTCAGATGTTCGCCGACTCCAAGTGGGGCGCCAAGGAGACATACCACCTGTGCGTCAACACCTCCGGCCACCAGATCAAGGACCTGATCCCGGGCCTGGCCGCCTTCGTCCGCTGCTGGTACGACGAAAAGTAAATTGTTTCGGATAAAAAGCCCTCCGGCGTGGCCGGAGGGCTTATTATATGCTTATCCCTGCACTGCTTTCAGCACCCGGTCATAGATGCTCTGCGCCAGAGGCAGGGCCTCATCCAGCAGGATCTGGCCCCGGGTGCGGTACTGGGCGGCGAAGGCCGCGTCCCGGATGCTCCCCAGGTTGATGAGCACGTTCAGCCACGCCCCCTGCACGGCGGACCCCAGATGCAGGGCCGCGCAGCCCAGGTCGCTGGCGGCGCTGGCGTTGGACCGGTCCACCAGCCCATCCGTCAGCCGCAGCGCCTCCAGAGACAGCTCCATCATCTCAAAGGGCGTCTTTGTGCAGCCCTGCAGGCCTCCTGCATGGCTGCGGCCCGGGCCTCCTTCTCCTGATCCCGTGCCCCTTGGGCATGGCAAACACGGCGGACACCGCGTTGAAGGCCTCCGTGTCCCGCTCCATCACGTCCAGGAACCGGTGCTCCAGGTCCCGGGCCTTTTCCAGGGTCTCCCGGGCCAGGCCGTCAAACTCGGCGTACTTCTTCCGTCCCACGGTCAGGGACCCCACCATGGCGGTCAGCGCCGCCCCCAAGGTCCCCGGCCAGAGCGGCGGCGGAGCCGCCGCCGGGCGCGGGCGCATCGGAACCCAGCAGGTCCGCAAACCCCCGCACCGTCAATTCAGCAAGCTGCATAGCGTCCTCCTTATTCCATCCCCACCAGGTGATACTCCATCACCTGCTTGTGGCAGTCGAAGTTTTCCAGCTTCAGATAGTATTCCGCGCAGTCGATCAGCGCCTTGGCCGGGGTCAGGCCCACCAGCTCCGTGCCAATGATGCGCACGCCCCACCGGTCCGCCAGGGCCCGGATCATCTCATAGGCGTAGTACAGCGGCGTCCCCTCATAGTTCACCATGTTCATGGACACCTGGGCCACGTTCCGGTCCTCCAGCAGCAGGCCGATGGCCTTGCAGTACCTGAACCCGCCGGAGGAGCCCCGGATGGCCTTGGCAATGGACTTGGCGATCTCCACGTTGTCCGTGTCCAGATTCACGTTGAAGGCCACCAGCGGCATCCGCGCGCCGATGGCGATAATCCCGGCGGTGGGGTGGATTTTCCGCTCTCCGAAATCCGGGGCCCATTCCGGCTCCAGCAGCTTCTCGGGCATTCCCTCGAACTGCCCCTTCCGGATCTTGGCCAGGTTCACCCGCCCCGGAGCCGTGGCCGACTCCTCATACAGGAAGCTGGGAATCCCCAGCTCCTCCCAGATGCGCCGGGCCACCTGCCGGGAAAGCTCCACGCACTCCTCCACGGTCATGTCCATGGTGGGCACAAAGGGGATCACGTCCGTGGCCCCCATCCGGGGATGAGCGCCCTGGTGTTTGGTCATGTCGATGACCTCCATGGCCCGCTTGGCCAGCCGGAACGCCGCCTCGCCGATGCCCTCCGGGGACCCCACCAGCGTGAACACGCACCGGTTGTGGGTGCCGTCGGACTGCACGTCCAGCACCGTGCACCCGGCCACGGCCTTGGCCGTATCCACCAGGGCGTTGAAGGCGGCCTCGTCCCGCTCCCGGCTGACGCTGAAATTGGGGATGCATTCCACAAGCTTCATCATATGTTTTTTCCTCCCTATCCTCTCTTTTTTATGCGCTTCCAGGGACGGGGCCCACAGGCCCCGCCCTGGGGGAAATTTACTGCAATTCTCCGCAGACGGCCTCTGCCGCCTGGGACAGCGCGTGCTCCTTTACCAGCTCCTCCGCCCGGACCATCAGCGGGTGCATGACCACGTCCTCCTCGATGGGGGGGATCACGGTCCGGATGCGGTCGTACACGGCCCGGGTGGCGGGCGACAGCTTGTCCTCATCCCGCAGCCACAGGGCCTGTGCCCCGGCGAACAGCTCAATGGCCAGCACCTTCTGGCTGTTGTCCAGGATCATCAGCGCCTTCCGGGCAGCGGTGGTGCCCATGCTGACATGATCCTCCTGGTTGGCCGACGACGGGATGGAGTCCACCGATGCCGGATGGGCGTATACCTTGCTCTCCGACACCATGGACGCCGCGGCGTACTGGGCGATCATGAAGCCCGAGTGTACCCCGCCGTGTCTGGTCAGGAAGGCCGGCAGCCCCTCGGACAGGGCCGGATTCACCAGCCGCTCCAGCCGCCGCTCCGACACGTTGGCGTATTCCGCCAGGGCGATGCCCAGAAAGTCCATGGCCAGGGCCACCGGTTGCCCGTGGAAATTGCCGCCGGAGATGGCTTCGTCCTCCTCCGGGAAGATCAGGGGGTTGTCGGTGACGGCGTTGATCTCCCGGCTCACCACGCCCCACACATAGCCGATGGCGTCCCGGCTGGCCCCGTGAATCTGGGGCGTGCAGCGGATGGCGTAGGCGTCCTGCACCTTGTCCGGATTCAGGTCGGAGGACAGCCCGCTGCCCTCCAGCAGCCGCCGCAGGTTCTCCGCCGTGGTGATCTGCCCCGGCTGGCCCCGCAGGGCGTGCACCTTGGGATCGAAGGCCTTCCGGATGCCGTGCAGGGCCTGGCAGGTCATGGCGGCGGCGATGTCCGCCGTTTTGGCCAGGTCCCGGGCGTCATACACCGCCTGGCAGGCGATGGCCGTCATGATCTGGGTGCCGTTGATCAGGGCCAGGCCCTCCTTGGCGGCCAGCTGGATGGTGTCGATGCCGGCGGCGGCCATGGCCTCCCGGCCCGGCATCACCCGGCCCTGATACTCCGCCTCGCCCTCGCCCAGCATCACCAGCACCATGTGAGACAGGGGCGCCAGGTCGCCGCTGGCCCCCAGGGACCCCTTCTCCGGGATGATCGGATGGACCCCCCGGTTCAGCATCTGCAAAAGCGTCTCCATGGTGGACAGGCGGATGCCGGAATTGCCCCGGGCCAGGGCGTTCAGCCGCAGCAGCATGGCCGCCCGCACCACCCGGGTGTCCAGAGGCTCCCCCATGCCGCAGGCGTGGGAGATGATCAGATTCCTTTGCAGCTGGGCCGTCTCCTCCTCCGGCACAAACACCGTGGAGAACTTGCCGAACCCGGTGGTCAGGCCGTATACCACGGCCTTGTCCGCCAGCTTCCGGTCCACATAGGCCCGGGCGGCGTTGATGCGCTCTCTGGCATCCGGCGCGATGGCCACCGTCTCCCCCTGCCGGGAGACGGCGATGACCTGTTCAATGGTCAGGTCGTGTCCGTTGATATAGATCATGTTCCGTTCCTCCTACTCCTCATGCACGATCCGTCCTTTCTTCATCACCGTGCCCACCAGGTTGCTGCCGAACCGATAGCACACATAGTCCAGGTCCGGCGCGTTCCACAGCAGCAGATCCGCCTGCTTCCCCGGCTCCACGGAGCCGATGGTCCCGGCCCGGCCGATGGCGGCGGCGGCGTTCAGCGTCACCGCCGTCAGCACCTCCTCCGGTGTCATCCGGTATTTCAGGCACGCGATGTTCATGGCCAGCTGCAGACTGCTGCCGGGGCAGGACCCGGGATTGAAGTCCGTGGCCACCGCCACCGGCACTCCGGCCCCGATCATCTCCCGGGCCGGGGCATAGGCCGCCCCCAGATAGAAGCTGGTGGCCGGCAGACAGCACGCCACGGCGCCTCCCGCCGCCAGACTCCGGATTCCCTCCGGCGGGCATACGATCAGGTGCTCGGCGCTGATGGCCCCGATCTCTCCCGCCAGCTGGGAGCCGCCGATGGCGGCGATCTCGTCGGCGTGGACCTTGGGCCGCAGCCCGTGGGCCAGTCCCGCCTCCAGAATGGTCCGGCTCTCCCGGGCGGTGAACACGCCCTCCTCGCAGAACACGTCGCAGAACTCCGCCAGGCCCTCCCGGGCCGCATAGGGGATCATCTCCCGGCACAGCAGGCGGATATAGTCCTCCCGCCGCCCCCGGTACTCCTCCGGCAGGGCGTGGGCCCCCATAAACGTGGCCGCCAGCTCCACCGGCTGCGTCTCGTTCAGCCGCCGGATCACCCGCAGCTGCTTGTATTCCTGCTCCGGCTCCAGGCCGTAGCCGCTTTTGGCCTCGCAGGTGGTCACGCCCATCCGCAGCATTTCCGCCAGGACCGCTTCGGCCTTGTGCGCCAGCTGCTCCTCCGATGCCGCCCGGGTGGCCCGGACGGTGGACAGAATGCCGCCTCCCTGGCCAGAATGTCCAGATACGGCACGCCCCGGAGCTTCTGCCCCAGCTCGTTCTGCCGCCAGCCGCCGAAGATCAGGTGGGTATGGGCGTCCACCAATCCCGGGGTCATCAGCCGCCCTCCGGCGTCCAGAAGGGTGTCGCCGTCCTCCGGGGCAGGCTGTCCCTGCCCCACGGCGGCGATTTTTCCGCCCTCCACGGCCACCCAGGCGTCCCGCAGCAGGTGATCTCCCCCTGCTGCCGTCCCCGCCGGGCGGAATCCCCCCGGGGGGTGGCCAGCAGGCCGATGTTTGTGATATAGGTGGTCATAGCCCCTCCTTACCGGGCCCCGTGCAGCACGGCGGCGATGATGTCGTCATCCTCCGGCGCGGTATAGGGCAGGTGATATGATCCTGCCCGGCGTACAGGCGGTTATACTCCATGGCCGTGGTGACGGCGTTGTCGTTCCGGGCCCAGCTGCGCCGGGCCACGCCCACCATGGTGTCCCAGGGCATGCTCATGCGCAGGATGGTGTCCACCCGCTCCGAGCCGTCCAGCACCATGCCGAACCCGCCGTTGATGGACTTGCCGATGCCCACGCCGCCGCCGTTGTGCAGGGCGATCAGGCTCATGCCCCGGGCGGCGTTTCCGGCGTAGCACTGGGTGGCCATGTCCGCCATGATATTGGAGCCGTCCTTGATGTTGGAGGTCTCCCGGAAGGGGGAGTCCGTTCCGCCGGTGTCGTGGTGGTCCCGGCCCAGCATCACGGGGCCGATCTCGCCGTTGCGCACCATCTCGTTGAACTTCAGCGCGATGTTCATGCGCCCCATGGCGTCCTGATACAGGATGCGGCACTGGGTGCCCACCACCATGCGGTTGCGCTTGGCGTCCCGCACCCACACATAGTTGTCATAGTCCTGATACCGCCGGTTGTGGGCCAGGATATACTCCGCCGCCGCGGCATCGGTCTTGTCCAGGTCCTCGCTGCGGCCGGACAGGCAGCACCACCGGAAAGGCCCGTAGCCGAAGTCGAACAGGCACGGCCCCAGAATGTCCTCCACATAGGAGGGGAATACGAACCCGTCCAGGTCGTTTTCGCCGTTGCGGCACACGTCCCGCACCCCCGCGTCAAACACGGCCTTCAGGAAGCTGTTGCCATAGTCGAAGAAATACGTCCCCGGTCATGGAACCGGCAGATCATCTCATAGTGCCGCCGCAGCGACTGATCCACCAGCTGCCGGAATCTCTCCGGATCCCGGTCCAGCAGCTCCGTCCGCTGAGCGAAGGTCAGCCCCTGGGGGCAGTACCCGCCGTCATAGGGGACGTGGCAGGAGGTCTGGTCGCTGAGCAGATCCACATGCACGTTGTTGTCATACAGGTATTCCAGCAGGTCCACCACATTTCCGTGATAGGCGATGGCGCAGGGGGTCCGGCGGTCCGCCAGGTGCCGCCGGGCCATGGCCAACGCCTCCTCCAGGCTGTCGGTGCGCTGGCTGACCCACCCTTGGGTATACCGGGTCTCGATGCGGGAGTCGTCCACCTCTGCAATGATGGACACGGCCCCGGCGATCTCCGCCGCCTTGCCCTGGGCCCCGCTCATGCCGCCCAGACCCGCTGACACAAACAGCCGCCCGGCCAGGTTCCCGTCGGCGGGGATCCCCAGCTTCAGCCGCCCGGCGTTGAGCAGGGTGTTGAAGGTCCCGTGGACGATGCCCTGGGGGCCGATATACATCCAGCCGCCGGCCGTCATCTGTCCATAGTTTGCCACGCCCAGGGCGGCGGCGCGGTTGAAGTTCTTCTGGTCGTCAAAGGTCCCCACCATCAGGCCGTTGGTGATGATGCACCGGGGCGCCAGCTTGTGGCTGTGGAACAGGCCCAGGGGGTGGCCGGACATGACCACCAGGGTCTGCTCGTCCGTCATGACCTCCAGATACTTCTTGATGAGCCGGTACTGCATCCAGTTCTGACACACCTGCCCCGTCTCGCCGTAGGTCACCAGCTCATAGTACAGGGCCACGTCAAAGTCCAGGTTGTTGTCCATCATCACCTGGAAGGCCTTGGCCCTCTATGCAGTTGCCCCTGATACTGGTCGATGGGCCTGCCGTGCAGTTCCCCCTCCGGCCGGAAGCGATATCCGTAGATCCGGCCATGCTCCTCCAGCTCCTGGCAAACTCCTGGCCATCGATACCGGGGTGAATGCAGCCTTTACCGTCAGCGCCTTGTCGGATTCGCTCAGACCTTCACGCCGGGGGCCCGGCGGTACCGGGGACCGTGAACCGTATTTACCTCCGGTGCGCCATAATCCAGCTTTCACGGCCGGGTGGCGTTCTCAGATTCATGGTACTCCTCCGTTTCATTTTTGTGAAACATCGTACCACAATGGGCAAGTGCTTCCTTGAAGATCTCATCTTCCTACAGGAAAATTGCTGTTTAATTTGAAAAGCGCCACCATTATATATTTTGTTAAGCAATAATAAAGGTATGTATGGTGAGAGAACATGACTCCCTCAGACATGAGCAATGGGTGAGTGGTGAAGAGGCCAAGAGTTATCTCCCCGGCCTCCCGAGCCTCAGTGGGCCCAGCCCCATCAGCGCCGACAGCCGGTCATGCTGGAGGACGAGCTGGGGGTGCGCCTGTTTCTGCGCACCAACAGGCATTGAGCTGACCGAGTGCGCGGTGCCTCTATCAGCAGAGCGGCAGATGTTCCAGAACCTGCGCCCAAACTTGGCGTCTGGTGCGAGGCAGGTGAGGCTGGTCATCTACTCTGTGGACCTTACCCATCGTGATAGGCATTTGGAAGGCTACTTCACGAGTATCCCAAGGTGGGCTCTACATCCTGCATGGGTTTAACGATCTGATAGACGACTGAACCGGGGCAAGCTCAATATTGTGCTCTACCTGCCTTGACCAGTCGGAGGAGGCGGCGGGCCTGGGGAGAAAAATTTTGGGGGAGGACTCTCTGGGAGCTGGTGATGAACGGACAGACCGATCCCGGCAGCCGGGACAGAGTACCGTCCCCATTGAGGCCCCTGAAAGGGGGTGCCCATGTGCCTTTGCGCGATGATCTGTGGGGGTACAGCAACAAACCTGAAAAACGAGTGCCAGCCCGGGCGGGCTGCCCTGAGGTAGTCTGCCAGTGCTACGACACCCCCATGGCCATGCGAGCTGGGTCCAGGCGGGTTTGGGGTGAGCTACCTGCCCCGGTCCATTGTGAAGACCATGCCCCATTCCGGGGTGTATTCCCAAGCCTGTCCAGGGGGCTGGCCGCCCGGTCCTATCCGGTACTGGTTTGACGGAAAATATCTACTATGCCAGCTGTGTCAAACGCTTTATCGACATGGCCGGGGGAGGAGAAAGGGCTACTGCCCGGGAGAAGAAAAAGGGAGATTCTGATTAATACTTTTTTAAACAAACTGCAAAAACGCCTTTGCTGTTAACTTGAAAAGTTTGTGATAATTTAATATAATAAATAGGAATCTTTGGGAGAAAGCGAGGGAGGGACGCTGCCAAAGACATGGAAGCTTGAAAAAAAGAGAACATAGAAAAAGGAGAGAACATCATGTCATTTGAAATGGTGGACCATGTTCTGAACATTACAGCGATTCCACAATGACACTGGCTATGGCGGCGGTGTTTGCTGCCATTGGCTACTTGTCCGGCGCAAGGCCAGCTTTTGACTAAGTATTGTATCCCCGCTCCCCGTGGTAGGCGGCTTCCTGTTTATGATGTTTTTGTCACCTTTGCCGGGCACATGTCCGGTACCTTCGCCTTTTTACATTTACCAACTCCTTCCAGGACATCTTTTTATGTTGGCGTTCTTCGTCACCGTGGGCCTGGGCGCCAGCCATAAGCCGCTGGTCAAGGGCGGCATCCTGCTGATCATTTACTGGGGTGACGGCCGGATCATCTCCGATGTTCCAGAATGTCATCGGCCTGGCGGTGGCACCGCCATGGGCCTGGAGGCCCCCTACCCTGCTGTCCTCCGCCATCTCCATGATCGGCGGACACGGCGCGGCTCTTGGCCTACGGTACCACCTTTGAAGAGGTCGGCTTTACCGCCGCCAAGAGCGTGGGCGCCGCCGCCGCTTACCTTCGGCCTCATTTCGGCGTACTGCTGGGCGGGGACCTCTGCCGCCGGCTGATCGTCGGGTACGACCTGAAGCCTGAGGAGCGGCAGCAGAATCTATGACGACATCAACAAGGTCAACGCCGCCACCGGCGAGGCCTCTCCTCCCTGGACGTGATCAAAACGTCACCACCGTCATCATCGTCTGCATGGCCCCAAGGCACCATGGTGGCCGGCTTGGGTCGGCTCCCCGATCAACATGGCTTTTCCCACCTATGTGGGCGCCATGTTCGTGGCTGTCATCGTCCGCAACCTCAACGAGGTATTCCCGCTTCTATAAGTTCAGTTTCCCCACAATGGCATCGGCGATGTGATGCTATAACTTGCTTTTCTGCTCCCTGGCGCGATGACCCTGCGGAGCTGTGGCGGCTGACAAACCTGATGGGCGGCATGCTTGTCATCCTTGGTCTGCCAGGTGGCCTTCATGGCTCTGGTGGCCTACTAGGTCTTCCATTGTGCTGGGCAAGAGCTATGACTTGCCACCAAGCCGTCATGTGCGCCGGCTTGTGCGGCCGGCCAGGCGCCACACCTTCCTCCGGCTATCGTGAACATGCGACCATGTCACCGCTGTCGCTACGGCATGTCCAGCCGGGCCTTCATGGTGGTCCCCATCGTGGGCGCTTGCTTCCTGGTGGACGTGATCTATCAGCCCCAGACCATCGCCTTCATCAAGGCCTTCGTCCCCGCCGCCTCCCAGCTGGTAGGCTGATCCGGGGCGCAGGTTATCTGAAAGACTTGCCAGGACCGTCCCCCTCCCGGGACGGCCTCCGTCTGAATGGAAATGACCGCTATATCCATTATTTATTTTTAGGAGGAAAACAGAAATGGCAAAGGATTGGTAGAGTGCATCCCCGCCTCTGCATTTCAAGCAAGGGAAAAAGGACGAAACACCCTATAGAGGTAACGCCGCCAACAGCGTGCCTCTGGCCTCGACGCCCAGACCGACGGCAACCGCCAAACTGCTGGCAGTTCACCCTGATCGGTGAGCTCAGCGCCATCAGAAGAGGTGGCCTTCCGCCCACCAAGGTTGCCACCGGAAGCCATCGACATGAACAAGCTATCAAGGGCGAGCACAAGCGCATGGGCGCCACTGACGTGATCCCCTTCGTGCCCCAGTCCAAGGACGTGACCGTGGAGTGCATGGAGCTGTCAAGCGTGGCCCAGCGCATCTGGGACGAACTTCGCGCCCTCCTTCCCTGTATGAGGACTCCCACCTGCCCCCAGCCCGAACCTGGCCACCGTATCCGCAAGGGCGGAATTCGAGGGCATGCCCGCAAAGTTTTCCCAGCCCGACTGGGCTCCCTGATTACGGCGAGCGGAAGATCCACCCCACCGCCGGCGTCACCGCCATCGGCGCCCGTACGCCCCTTTTTTTTTTCTGGTCGCCTTCAGCATCCAACCTGGCCACTTCCCGGGACGTGGAGGTTGCCAAGAAGATCGCGAGGTCATCCGCGGTTCTCCGGCGGCTTCCGCAGCTGCAAAGGCCATGGGCTTCATGCTGGAGGACCGGGGCATCGCTCAGAGTCTCCATGAACATGGTCAACTATGAGGACACCCCTCTGTATGTGGTCTATGAGATGATCCGCTCCCTGGCCGAGCGCTACGGCACCTATATCATCGACGACTTGGCAGATCGTAAGGCTGACCCCCGCCAGGAGCCATGATCGACTGCGCCAAATTCTATCTGAAGGCCAAAGGACTTCGACTGCCACAACCAGATCTGTGGAGTATCTACCTCTGGACATGAAGTAGTGGAAAAGGAGACACACAACATGAAATTAGCTGAAATGCGAGGTCGTCAGTTTTTGCGACGTTTTAGCCTCTGACGCTCCGCCCCCCGGCGGCTCTCCCGCCCACCGCCCTGGAGGGCGCTCTGGGCGCCGCCACTCACCGCCATGGTCTGCGGTCCACCGTGGGCAAGAGCAAGGAAAGTACGCCGACTATCAGGCACTTTGTCATCGACAGCCAGAAGGAGCCCTGGACCTGAAGGCCCGCTTTGTGGACGTGATGGACGGCCGGGACACCGAGGCCTTTAACGTGGTCAGCGCCGCCTTTGGTATGCCCAGCCACCGACGAGGAGAAGGCCTGCCCATGCCGCCATCCAGAAGGGTCTGGAGGGGGCACCGCCACTCCAGAGATGATGGGCTGGCTTTGGAGACTCTGGAGCTCACCGCCGAGCTGCTGGGCAAGGCCAACGACAGCGCCGCCCGGCAATCTGGGCATTATGTCCGCCCTGTCCCCTGCGCGCCGCCATCCAGGGCGCCTGGCTCAGCATTAACTCACATCAACATCGGCTCTCACGAAGAACGGATGCTGGCTGAGGAACTACCGCAAGAAGGGCGAGCCATGCTGGCCAGGCCCTGCCTCTGGCCATTTTCCCAGATCTACGCCGCTGTGTGGTGGCCACCCTGTATTACTCGCGGAGGGCCATTGCGCTTCGGAAACAACAAATGTCGCCCGCTCAGGTAGAGTTCCAGCGCGTCAAGTGCCGCCGGATGGGGAAGTTGCCGACGGACCGAAGGAGGAAGCCTCCCGCGTTGCTGAAGCTCTCCGCGCCATGGAGATCGCAGCCCTCTTTTGCATGGCAACGCCGGTAGTGGGAGGAGCGTCCAGACGACGGCGGTGCCGCTTTGGAACTTCAGAAGGATGTGTCCCTGATGGAATGTGGACTTTTGCTGGCCAGGAACAGTGATGTGCAGGCCACCCTCTGGTCAGCAGGACCACGACCCAACAGCCCATCGCCCCGGAGGGAACGGTGTACCGGCTCAAGGGATTTTACTATAGCCTGTGACTCTGCCAGGTGGGGCTACACTCTGACTTACCCCTGCCCGACTAAACCCCGCCACAGTCTCCCATTTGTCAGGGAGATGGGCTGAAGGGGACGGGACCGCTCTCCCCTCCAGCCGCTTCAGGTCCGCGCCTTTGACAGGGGCGACTGCCGGTGGAGTCACAGGGAAGTAACAAACTTCAATCTGATGATATGGGGGGCCTGCGAGGGGGGCGCCGGACCTGGCTGGAGGGAGACATTCCTCCCTGACCTGGTCCGCCCTGTGTAGCTGCGCCCCAGAGCCATCAAAACCTTACCTGGCCGCATGGGGATGTGACTGTGGGCGGCGTGACCGCCCAGGCCGGAACAGGCCCTCTTCACTGTGCCGTGAGGCGAACCAGGGTGGGGTGGAGGCGGAGCCAGGCCGGCGCCGAGCTTGTGCGCCGCCGTCTACTATAACTGGTTGCTCTCCGGGAACGGGCGTGACTCCCACGGTGGCCATTGTCCGGGTGGGAGGCGCCCGGCACGGATCTGACCTGAGGCGGGGCTTTGCCAGAAAGCGGGCCCAGTCCCTGGACGCATCGGAGTGGAGCGAATCCTTCTGCCGGACACGGTGGGGGGAGGGGAGCTGATTTCTGATATTTGGAGGAGATCAACCAAATATCGCCACAGGCTGCCTGCTGTTTCGTCCTCTGCCGAACATCTGGTACCCCCGGCGGTGCTGGGGGCCCTCTCCCGGAGAGTTTATCGACGCCATGAACGCCAGCAGCGCCTCCATGGGCGACTGTTGGTCCAGGGACCCCGGCTTTAACTTGCCCGCTACGACGCAACGCCGTTGCTCTGGAATATTACCGTTGGGCTTTTGAGGGAAAACGTGAAAGGGTCATGGTGGGGGCTGGGACCACGGTGAGGGGATGCCACCGCCATCCTGCTATTGAACCGGGGGGGAGCCACCGTGTCCGTGTGCAACGTCTACACACCGATCCCCAGCGCCTGGCCCAGCTGTGCCGGGAGGCGGACGTTATCATCTCCGCCGCCGGGAAGGCAGCGGGGCTTATCGGCCGGGGCCATGGCCCCAGGCCGGGCGATCGTGGCGTGGGCACAGGCGCAGGGCGGACGGAAAGCTCCGGGGGATGTGGACTTTCCCGCTGTGGGAGCCCATTGTGGCCGCCATCACCCCGGTACCCGGGGGCGTGGGAGCGGTGACCTCCACGGTGCTGGCCGCCCCACTGTTCAAGCCGCCTCCGGGGCCAGGATATGGACGGGATTTAAGAGACAGGAGGCATGGAATATGACTGCCCAGGAAGCGGAACAAAAAATCCATGAACAGGCCTGGGATCGGCCGCACCCCCGTGGACTGGACCGGACGAGAGTCGCTGGGGCGGCTGGGCAACCCCCATATGGGGCTGAAGTTCGTCCATTACCGGCACCAACGGCAAAGGCTCCACCGCCGCCATGGTGTCCAGCGTGGCGCAAGGCGGCTGAAAACCGGCCTTATACCTCCCCCCACCTGTGGCACCCTTCGGAGAGCGGTTCCAGGTGAACGGAGCGCCACATAAGCCGACGAGGGACCTGGGGCGCATAGCAACAGAACAGCGGGAGGCGGCCTGGAGGCAGTGACCGACCTCGGCCACGGAGTTTGAGCTGATTAATCGCCGCCGCTGCCATGAGGTCTGCCTTCAAGAACAGCCGCGACATCGTGGTGCTGGAGGTGCCTGAGGAAGAGCTCCACTGCTACTGTTGCCTCATCCACTGCCCAGGAGGGTAATGACGGTGATCACCAACCTGGGCCTGGGAGCACACTGGCCAGCAGCTTTGGGAACACCCATCCCCCTCATCGCCAAAGAGAGAAGGCGGGGGATCGCATCAAGACCGCTCGCGCTGGCAATCCTCTACCACCAGAGCCGGGTTGAGCCGAAGTAGTGGAGGAGGTGTGCCGGGAAAAGAGAGCGTGGAGCTGGACCGTGACGGACCTGGACTCCCTCCAGGTGGCACTGTGGGAGGCAGGAGCCAGAGCAATACATGGCA
>VOFK01001729.1_pt1 | contig 22737 bp, 30 predicted proteins | sample 5384121 | NCBI WGS metagenome assembly VOFK01 (sample SAMN12384730, study PRJNA508395) | human gut metagenome | isolation source: healthy gut J | host: Homo sapiens | reverse complement strand
CTCACGTATTGCTGATAAGCCAGCAGAGGGATCGGCTTCACGGCTGGATGGTCGCCGTTCTTCTTGGGCTTATCAAACCCCCAGATGGTGGTTTCCTTCCTGCCGGTGTACCACTGATGCTTTGCCGTTTTCTTTCCAGCCGTAGAGCACCGGTTCATGCTGCCACTGATAGGGAGAGCGGCCGAGCACAAGGGACTGCTTCTTCCAGATACAGCAGCCGGATAAATAAAATCCCGCATCGGCAAATGCCCCTGCGGAAGTTTAAACCCTCGGTGTCGGCGTGGAACACATAGATGGATGCGTCCGCCGCCATAACCGATTCCATATTCTGAAAAGCGGCAAGGAGGAATTCATAGAATTTCTCGCCTGCCATGTTGTCGTTCTTGATTTTGCCAGCCGAGCCTTCGTAGTTGACGTTGTACGGCGGGTCGGTAATCACCAGGTTTGCCTTAACGCCATCCATGAGTGCGGTGTATGTCTCTGCCTTTTGTAGGGTCCCCCCACATACCAGACGGTGCCTGCCAAGCGTCCATACGTCGCCCAACCGGGAGAAGGCAGGCTTTTGCAGCTCCGCGTCCACATCGAAGTCATCCTCTTTGGCTTCCATGCCGTCATCAAACAGAGCCGCCAGTTCCTTTTCATCAAAGCCGGTGAGCAGAGGGTCAAAGTCCATACCCTGCAAGGACTCAATCTCCACCCGCAGAAGTTCCTCATCCCATCCGGCATCCATCGCCATGCGGTTGTCCGCAATGATATGAGGCTTTCTTCTGCGCTTCGGTAAGGTGGTCGGCAAAGACACACGGAACTTCCTTGATGCCTTCTTCTTTGGCAGCAAGAATACGTCCGTGTCCGGCGATTACATTGAAATCCTGTCAATGATAACGGGATTGATAAATCCAAACTCCCGGAGGGACGAGGCGGAAGCTTGGTGATCTGCTCCGGGGAGTGGGTGCGGCATTGTTCACATAGGGTACCAGTTTGGCGATTGGCACCAACTGCATTTCCGTTGTCGTTTTCATCGCACCAGCCCCCATTCCGCAAATTTCTCAAAGCCGCCAAGGGACTGGATAAATTTCCGAGCAATCTCCACGATTTCCGCTATAAGGGATGCCGTCCACGGTATCGTCCCCGATGGCGCAGGCAAGCTGCACGGTCTTTCCCGTTTCCTGTGCTTTCAGCCATGCGTAGATGTTGACCGACACATCCGCTTTGGAGAGGTCTTTTTCCATGCAGACCGCCGCCTGTGACGGAGTCTGCCATATCGCTGCCCAGCTTGCGGTTGGTTGCACCGGAGTTTACATCCGTGCCGCCTGTCCAGTCTCCCCAGGGGTTGATCTCGGCATTGAGGATACACTTCCTGAGGTGGTAGCTCACGGCGTTGCTCTGGCAGAGGATCAGCCTTGCGCCGTCCAGAATGTTACTTCCGTCATAGGGATAAGTGTGATACACACTTTTGGCGATCTCGCAGAGTGCTTTCTGCTCGCTTGGTCACAGGCATCCCTTTGAAAATGCCGTTGTCGCCGCAGCGGATACCGTCCGCACAGTTATTGGCGAGGTGTCCGTCCTGCGGCACTTCCATAATCCGTGTGCAGATTTCCGGCAATGCGATGGACAATTGATTTTACTTCATCCAAAGAGATGTGTACCGATGTTTCCGCAATGATATGGCAGACGCCCGTGACCGATGAGAACCTCCACAGCAATCCTGGTTTTCTTCTTTTTTTCTGTATGCCGCATCCGCCAGAGCGCCGGCAATGCGGTCCCGCCACCTTATCCGGGTGGCACGGGCTTTTTTCTCAAACATGATTTCACCCTTCCTTGCCGAAGCAGCCGCTCCATCAAATCATCTTGGGGGAGAGGCTCCCGTAGTCCCGTGCTGCAGTTTTCTTTCACAATCTGGAAGATCTCGTTCCATAGCCGCACCGCAGTTCATGTAGTTAATGCCGATGTTGATGAACGGGGACGGGATCGGCTTCTGTGGTCAGGTGTTTGGAGAGGGAAGCCCATACGGTTAGTCATCTCCTCGCACTGAATCCAGCGGGCGGAGCACATAGCATACCGTTCTAATAGGGGAGACACTTTCGCCGCACAGCCCACCTTTTTCAGCCACTCCCAGGTTTCCGTGTATATTTCTTCCCGCCTGGAGCGTGCTTCCGTCACGCTGCTCGGCAGAGAGGAACTCATGGGGCTTTGGCATATCGACACCCTCGACTTCGGGAATGTCCAGCACTTCCAGCTTCCGTCCGCCCGGATTGCCGTTCTCGGCTTTCTCCCTGACCGCGGATTTCTTCCTTCCCGCACCGGGTCTCGCACCGCCGCGCCCGCCTGTGTTATTGGATTTTGTCGGCATTTTCTCACCTCTTTTCCACCAAAAAATAGAGCGACCGCTATCGGCCGCCGTCAATTACCCTTTTTGATTTCGCCTTTTTTCGCGCACGAAGCCCCCGGCCGCTGCCCGCCAGGACTCGCAGAATTTTGACCGCCCCACCGGTCGCCAAAGTCGATAAGTGGTGGATCTTGGTTATGGCAGGAACAACAAAAGGCTCATCAGATTTGTCCCTTGCATGAGTGCCGCCCTGAGAGATGGAACGATGTGGTGTACCTCATCCACAGGAGTCAGCCGTCCTCCTTCACATCTGCGCCGCAGCATAGCGGTCACGGATTCTTCCATGCTCTGCCGCTTTAGCATGTCCGCACTCCGTGTCTGTATTTGTTGGAGGCCATGCCTGGGTGGGGCGGCTGCTTCGTGTTCCTCTGCAATACTGACCGTCCGTGAGGTTGGGACAGCCGGGGTAGGGAGCATGGCCGCTTGGTTTCCTTGGCATCACACCTCAAGCATAAGAAAGCCCCACAGGATCGCTCCCATGAAGGCTACTCCCAGTGGCCTCACTTCCTCAAGCTATTGTAATGACATCACATCTTAAAAAGCCTGGCTACCAGCCAAACCGTGCCAATCCTTTCAATCCGGGGTTGCAGTACTTCCTGGAGAGCGACCTCGTGTATGTGCACGGTGAAGCGACACGCCCCCAGCATCCGGAGGCCCTCCCAGGAGCAGCGCTGTCCAGGTAACGTAACGGAGTACCAGCTGCCCGCGCCGGGCAAGCCTGCCTGATTGCTTTACTGGATGGGTTTCCCGAGGACACACCAGAGTGGCTGCCACCTTTTTCCTGCCACATCCCTCTGGATGGCGCCGATTTTTCGCAAGACCGCGCGGGCTTCTTGTCGGCTTGTTTGGACAGTGGTTCGAAATTGCCTCGATAACCCTCCAGTAGTCAATCTCACGCAAGCGGCAGCTGATGAGTGCGTCCGGTGCCGCGCCTGGTTTAGATTATTCTTTGCGGTCATATGTCTGCCCTCCTTCTGCAGGAGATCAGCATCTCGCCATTCATTGAGTGTCGAAAGTACCACTGCGAACGGAAGAACCGCTCAATTTCGGCTTTATCAGTCTGCACCGTCCTGTTCCGGGAGTTGACTTTCAGGCTTTTCAGCCCATGCGGTAATCCTTCGCAGCCTGCAGGATGATGGCGTTCGCCAGGTTCTCGTAAATCGTGATATCGCTCATATTCGTACCTCCGAAATTTTTGATCCTCGGATTGGCACGGATTTTCTTAGGTTGTCTCAGATTTTCAAGTCCGCTTTTACGGCGTCGATCAGCGCCGTCTGGTATCATGCTCGCTTTTGGGAGAGGGCTTTCATGATGCGTTCGTCAATGGTGTCCTTTGTGACGATGTGCTGTACCACCACGGTTTCAGAAAGTCTGCCCCTGTCGCCAGAGCCGCGCTATGGTCTGCTGATAAAGCTCCAGGCTCCAGGTCAGCGCGAACCACACGATAGCCGAGCCGCCGGATTGAAGGTTGAGACCGTGACCCGCCGATGCTGTGTGAATAAGTGCTACAGGGATTTCTCCATTGTTCCATCTGCGGATACTGGCGGCGCCATCCAGCTGGGAGAACGGGATATGCAGCTTTGCAGCCCCTTTCCGAAATACGGTCGGTAAGTCATGCTTGAACCAGTAAGCCACCAGAAGCGGTTTGCCGTTGGCGGCTTCGATGATGTCCTCCCCAAGCGTCAAGCTTGCGGTCGTGGATGCGGATGGTTTCGCCGTTGCTAAAGCTCGGGGATTGCGCCGTTCAAGTCTGGGAGAAGAGAGGGAGGCTGGCGTTGGCGGTAGTGATCTCTTGCGTCGCCCAGCACCAGCCCTCTGCTTCAAGTCTGTATTTTTCCGTTCATCCCTCGGCAGCCGAACTGTGTATTCACTGGCGATCAGTTTTCTTGGGGTACAGGTGGTCGGCGGGACTTGTATGGTGATGTCCCCGAAATCTGTCGGTAGATGGCGTCCTCTGCATAGGGCGGGGTTTGTGGGAGTGAATGACGGCGTTTCGCTTGTCCGGCGTGAAGTAATCGGTGCGGTACTTGGTGATGAACCGTCCAAGCCGCTGCCCCATGTCGAGGATGCGAAACTCCGCCCAGATCCATCAGACCGTTGGACGCGAGGAGTGCCGGTCAGTCCCACGATGCACGCTCTGCTGGTCTGACCTTTAACAGTGACTTAGAACTTTTTGTCTGGTGATTCTTGAACGAGGATGGCTAATCGATCACCACCATATCGAGAAGTCAAAGGGAATGCCGCTCTCATCAATGAGCCACTGGACGTTTTCCCGGTTGATGATGTAAATGTCAGCGCGTCTCATCAATGCCGAACTTGGCGCTGGGCTTTCCGTCCCGACAGCCACGGGAGCAGATGATCCCACTTATCCGCTTCAGCCGTCCGTATTGTCCCGCGCCAATTTTAAGGGTGATGACCAGCACTTTTATGGACCTCGAAAGCTGTCAAACAGCAGGTCGGCTGTGGATGTCAGCGTGATGGGTTTTTCCTGACCGCAGTCTAAGAAGATAGCGGCTGCGGGTGTGTCTCAATGTAATCCACCGCATATTTCTGATATTCATGAGGTTCGTATCTCATCCAGTATCCCCTCCAATCTGCTCCGTATCGTCCAGCACATACACCGGAAATCCCAGCCGCCGCAAAAGCCTGTGGCGGGAAAAGCTGCAGAGGTCGCGGCTTTTTCTCCCAGAGCCTTGACTTCAACAAAGCCTATCCGTCCATTCGGCAGCAGCACCATGGTCCGGCCTACCGTCAAAACCGGGAGATACGAGCTTTTTGGGAACTTGCAGATGCCGCCGGCCTTTGACCATCTGCGTCATTTTTTTCAATTTTTTTTCTCGCATCTGACATATTCCTCCCAGCATTCCTTAAAGGTCTCAAGGCAGGCATCACAAGCGCCGCTTCTGGACCAGATGATTATGGATGATGTCATGCCATCCCTTGAATTTGCAGGCACGATTCCTGGGGAAGTGTTCGGAATCCCTCGCCATATCTCTTGCGAGATCTCCTGCGGGAGAGTCACTCGTTTTGTAGTTTCTTATCATGTAATTGTAGAAGTTCATGTCATTACCTCCGTGTTCTTAAAAACCTGAAAATCCTTACGCGCGTGCATATGCGTGATTTACGGGTTCTGTACAGTCTTTTTATACATTTTCAATTTGTATGCTTTTTTAGGAACACAGGAACGAAGCCTGTAAAGTTGCCTTGCGGCGGCACATTCGGTGTGTTCCTGACGGCGTTCCCAGAGCTTTCTCCGGGAACACCGCCTGGTGTTGGGAACTGTTCCTGATTCGCTCTGTTCCCGAAAAGTCAGTCGGGAACATCGCCGGGAACAAAGACAAACTGTGGTCCGTAGGGCTTGACGCGCTCCTTTTTCTCCTTGCGCACCCAGCCGAGCTTGGTGAGCATGGCTGTAAGGTTATTGGATTCGGCGCGGCCAAGGCTGCCCTGATCCTTGCCGAAAAGCTCACACCAGATCTCCATATTGCAGACACGGATTCTGCGTACTGTACCTACACGGCCGATATTATTCACTCCGGCGAGGAAGGAGCGGCGGTCGAACAGATCCATGCCGTCCCAATCCTCCGGGAGCAGGGTCTCCAAGTACTCGCGCACCAGCCCTTCACGCTCATCGGACTCCAGGGCTTCCCGCTGTTCGCTTTTCGCCAGCATCTCCAGGTCGGGAGGCCAAGTGCAGCTTTTCGCCGTCCTTTACAAGCACCAGCACCTCCGCCCAGATCTGGCAGATATCCTCGGTGGTAAGTTCCCAGGAGTGTTTTACGCCGACGCCCGGCGTTTTGACCGGCCAGAACCGGCGGTTACCCGTGGTATCCCGCAGATAGCCGGACTCGGCATTGGTGGTGCCAAAGAAGATACACTGCCTTGGGTGCGGCGTTGCCCGTCTGCCGAATGCGGCGCGGTAAATATCGTTCTGGCGGGAAAGGAAGGAGCGCAGTGTCTCCACCTCAGCTGTGCGAAGTCCCGCCAGTTCACCGATCTCCAGAATCCAATAGCCCTGCAGCTTCTCGGCGGCGGTCTTGTCCTTGGTATCGCTCAGGTTCAGACTGTCGGAGAACCATTCTCCGGCAAGGCGGGAAATGAGGGTGCTTTTTCCGATTCCCTGGGGACCGTTTAAGACCAGCATGGTATCGAACTTCACGCCCGGTTCCTGTACCCGGCGCACAGCGGCGCAGAGAGTCTTTCTGGTCACAGCGCGGACATAGGAATTATCCTCCGCACCCAGATAGTCGATAAGGAGCGTGTCCACACGGGGAACGCCGTCCCACTCCGGCAGAGCCGCCAGATATTCACGGATGGGGTGGTAGGAGCGGTCGTCCGCCACCTTTGGTCCCGGCGATCTGATAGTTGCGCTGGGAGAATGTTCCGTAGTGGGAATCCACATAGCTGATCAGCTGGGCATCGTCAGCGTCCCTCCAGTATTTGGACGGGTGTTTCCAGGGCACCTCGCCCTTAATCTCCATGCCGTCCAGCTGTTGGTTGAATACGATATTCTGGAGCTGCGGGTCGTTTTGGAGAATCAGAGTAATGTTGTGGAGGTTGTTCTTCAGCACCGTGGAGCGGGGCTCGTACTGGAAGTGCTTCTGCCAGTCGGCATCCTCGCTGCCGGAGAAATCCGCCTCGGCGTCCGCCATTCTTTCGCTTGCCGCCATCAGCTTTACCTCATCCTGCTGCATGGCGAACTCGCACATCGCCTTTGTACGACGCTTTTTCGTCCAGATCTCCAAAGCGGTGGATGCGGACGATGTCAAAGGCGTTGCACAGCTTGAGGTAAGCCGGGTCTTTGGCGTGGTGGCTGTAGACGAACTTGTCCTCCTTGATCTCCACGCCCGCCATGCTGGAGGATGCGATCAGGTGCCAGCGGTTCTCATTGTCGGTCGGCTCATAGACATCGGAGAGAAATGCCTCCAGCGCCTTGCTGATGGGATAATAGGTGCGGTTGAACAGACCCACCACGCCCTCTTTGGTCAGCGGGTTCTGCACCTTCTGCTGTGCGGTGGTATTCGCCTTGCTTTCCCTGGAAGAGGTGGGCAGCCTTGTGGGGTCAGTCCATTCCGGGTGCTTTGTGAGATCGCGTCGGGGTCGAGCCAGCCGCCGTCCGTCTCCTTATACACAAAGGGAGCCGTTAGCCGGCGTGGACGGCCAGTACATCAGCTGATTGGGCTGGTAGGAGCATTCGTCAAAATAGTCGATGCCCAGCATCTGAGCCAGATAGCGGGACACCGCCACAAATTCCTCCGGGGTTACATCCCTGGTCAGAGGGAACACCAGCCGGACGCGGGGATTTTCTTCCGTGCTGCTGTGAGTGGTGTACAGTGCGGAGGCGTATAAGGGCAGAGCGTTTCATAGCTATTCAGAAAAGCGGCGTCGATGCGGTCGCCGTCAAGCGCCACCATCGAGCGGCTTTCCACGGTATCGACCTTGCGCCTGCCGCCCTTCAGCACGCCCGCCACAAAGCCGCCGTGGTCTTTGGCAGTGTCACGCTGGGCGCGGCTCATCTTCGCATATTCCTCGGCGGACTCGGTGGTGCGGATGGTCACTTTGAGCCGTTCCTTCAGATCGTCAAATCGTATAGTCTTGTTGACCCATCTCTTTGCCTGCCGGTTATTGCCGTAGGCGATGTTCAGTTCACGCATAGTCGGGTTTACCTCCTCGCTCGTCGAAATAAACTCCATTTCGCTCACTTCCACAAAACTGTGAAAAGCTCGCACATTCCGTTATTTCTCCTCTCCCAGAAAAGTCTAAAGCCTTTTCTGGGGTCCTTTAGTAAAATATCTCAAACGGTAGTTCTTCCATTTGGCTCTGCGGATCTCCGCTTCCATGCCGGAAGAGATGTACTCTCCAAACACCCACACCTCGGAGCATTTACTCATCAGGGCATTTCCAAAGAACAGCCCCAGCTGGCGTTCCTTTGGATTTTCGTCACTGAGAAACTGTGGAAACAGCAGATGCGGCGCAATGGGAATGTATCCGGCGTCCACGGCAAAGCGGCTGTACCTCCGGGCGTTCTCCACATTAGCGGCCACATCTCCGGCATAGGGTGAGCAGATATAGACGATGGGGCGGAAAAAGCGCGGAGAGCGCGTTCTTCCTTTTCGATATTGGTGAGGGCTTCATAGGTAGTTGGGTCGTAGTGTCTCACCTGTCGGTTCCTTCTCAGCCTTTGGCTGAGAGGTTCCACCGGAGACCCGCACCCCTCGCTGTTGAATTTATTGATGCTCATAGGCGTTACCTCGTTAATCTTTCTTATAAAAATTCAGTCTCGTAGCCATCTGCACAAAGCTGCAGTCCGCTTGCCCAGGGCGGAGTCCTGCCCATCTGGTCACAGACGGCCTGCAGGGACATCCGGCGGTCGGCTTCAATGACTACTTCGTCGTGGATGTGCATGACAATGGAGCAGCAGCGAAGGGTCTTCATGGCGTAGCAGAGGATATCCCGCGAGGTCGCCTGGACGATGTTTTCCACGAATTTTGGACCGTAGCTGTCAATGCGTTCCCATTTCTTCGTGCCGCCGACGCCTTCATAGGTGATACAGTCGCCGCCGAAACGGTTCTCTCCGATCTTTGGCTTCACATAGGAAAGGCTCCTGCCGGACGGCAGGGTGATAAACAGCATCCCGTTTCTGGCGGAGAATATGATGCCGTGTGTTTTCGTGGTAGTCCTACGGGCAACGGCGTCCATCACAGCGCGGTCAACCGCCCACCAGAACTGCACGATTTTCGGATTCGCCTGACGCCATGCCGAAACCAGAGCTGGAAGCTCGTCCTCTGACAGCCCCATCTCCAGTGCGCCCATAGCCTTGAGTGCGCCCACTGATCCGCCGTAACCGAGAGCCAGTTCGGCGATCTTGCCTTTCTGCCGCAGGTGACCGTTGACGCCGTGCTTTTCCACGGGAACGCCGAACATCTGGGACGCGCTGGCGCAGTAGATGTCCTTGCCCTCGGCGAATACATCCTGCCGCCATTTCTCGCCGGCAAGCCATGCGATCACCCTGGCTTCAATCGCGGAGAAGTCCGCCACAATGAATTTCCTGTTTTCCTGCGGCACGAATGCCGTGCGGATCAGCTGAGAAAGGGTATCCGGCACATCCTCGTAGAGCATTTCCAGAGCGTCAAAGCCGCCTGCCCGGACAAGCCCTCTGGCTTTCGGACAGATCGTCCAGATGGTTCTGAGGGAGATTCTGCATCTGAATGATGCGGCCTGCCCACCGCCCGGTGCGGTTGGCTCCGTAAAACTGAAACATACCCCTTGCGCGGCCATCGGCGCAGACGGCGGTCTCCATCGCCTGATATTTTTTAACGCTGGATTTCGCAAGCTGCTGGCGCAGGGTCAGTACTTTTTGCAGTTCCGGCGGTGCTGTTTTCAAAAGATCCGCCACAGCCTTTTTGCCTAGGGTATCGGTCTCCATGCCGTTATCCGCAAGCCACTGCTTCATCTGCTGTACCGAGTTGGGATTATCCAGTGAGGTCAGTTCCTTCATCGCCTGTGTCAGCTCCGAGCGGGAGCGCCCATCCATCTGAATGGCCTGCCGTACCAGCTCCATATCCAGTCCCACGCCGCGGTCGTTGATCTCCTGGTCGAGGTGGTATTCCTCGCAGACGCTGTCCGGCACGGGATATTTTAAGAGCCGTGCCTGGATAGACATCTCCGTCTCCACATCGCGGATGTTGTATTTTTTAAATGCCAGCCATTTGTCCGGGGCGTGTTTTGGAAGATTGCGGGTGCGCTGACCGTTGGACTTCGTTGGCGCACAGGGCTGGCAGAAATATTTGATGAGGTCTTTGCCTTCGGCCAGCTTTTTGCTTTTCCAGCCCAAGAACGGCGCCGGCTCTCCTCCAAGGATAAAAGGCAGACCCATGTACGCAGCCCAGACCATCGAGCATTTCCAGGAATCCGGCTCCAGATAGTCGCCGGTCGGATAGCCCAGAAAACGTGACAGGCAGATGCGTTCAAAATTGGCGTTGAAGGCCCATTTGGTCACAGTCTCATCCTCCAATGCGGAAAGAACCGCCGAGGGGATCTTTTCTCTGCAGGCAAGGTCTATCTGCTGTACGGAACCGCCGTCCACGCTGTAGGCAAAGAGCAGTATTTCAAAATCGGGAGACTCCACATAGCGGTACACACCTGTTTTGGCAAGGGGCTGGCTGCTGAAGGTCTCCAGGTCGATTGATAAGGTTTGCATTTCGTCACTCCCTTCCATACCCCAATAGGGCGGCAGATCGCTCCGCCGCCCTGGGGCTTGGTACTTTATTTCTCCAGTAACTTCATGCGGTTTTCGTGATACTCCGCATCACGGGCCGCCTGTTCCCGCTCACGCTTTTTCACGCTTACGGTCATAGATGAAGGACTGGATGCTGCTGATCAGAATGACTGCGCTGACACACAGCCAGATGGCGAGAACTGCAAAAAAGCAGAATTGTCTGAATCATTGTCATGGTCGTTTACCTCCCTTGTCTTAGCCGAGGAAATCCTCGTCGTCATCGGTTGCGAAGTCGGCTTCGGCGCTGGCCTTGCCGCCCAGGGGTTCGCCGGGACGGATGAGCTGTAGATTGTTCAGCCCGCAGGCGATGCCCTTTTTGTTGCCGTTGCTGTTGAAAGCGTACAGGTTGATGGAAGCCCTGCCGTACACGCCGGAATACACCTCGGAGCGGGTCAGCACGGGATTGCGGTCTGCGTCTACGATGCCGGGAGCGGTGGCGGAGTTGGCGTTGATGAAGTAGGCGTTCGCATAGGCGGGATCGTCAGGTCTTTCAACGTCGCCGTCTCCGCTCAGCGGAGTTTTAATCGCGGAGAGAGGAGGCACGCTGCGGCCGTTGCCCTTCAAAGCTTGGCTTGTCCCTCCTGGTAGGCGGCTTCGATGGCGGCCTTGATCTTCGCCACTGTCTTAGTGTCGGACTTCGGGATGATCAGCGATACCGAGTACTTCGGCGTGCCGCCGTTGATGGATTTGGGCTCCCAGACGTTGGCGTAGGACCAGCGGGTGTCGGGGACCGGTGATGACCTTCATAGGGTTGTTGACTCTGGTTGTGTTGTTAGACATATTACATTTCCTCCATAAAATCATTTTTTGCGGTATTCCATTCCGGGCCGTTTATCACTCGACCGTACGAGCGTCGGCCTGCCTTGCGGCTTTTCAATGTAGGGTGTGAGAAGCTCCTCAAAGCGGGATTTACCGAGCAGCTTCTGCATCGCGGTGATGCCGAGGAGTTTCTTTCGTAGGGGTCGAAACCGGCGCCTTCGACGGCTGCGGCCACAGCGGCTTCACTGGTGTATTTGCGGTTGGAGCGGCCCTCGACCAGCTTCCAGCCGGGGAACGCCGTACCGCTGACTGCCTGCTGAAGAGCGTATTCCTTCACATCCGCAGCCCAGGCGGCAAGAGCGTCCACCTTGTCAAGGATGTCGGCGATCTCCTCATCAGTCAGGAGGGGCGGCTCCTCAAAGTCGTACTGGGCAAGCGCAAGATTCGCTTCGGCTCGTTCCCGGCATTCGGCCTTTGCCTTGCAGAACCGGCACCATTCGCCGCAGTGAAAATCGCCGCCGCCCTCGTATGCCAGCTTCGCCTTATAGGTCAGGTCGTTCTGCGCCCATTCGAGCAGACCGTCCTTTTTCCATGACGCAGACGCTGATATTGGATTTCCGGGGCTGGTAGATGGTCATGCGGACGGAGTCGATGTCGTAGATGCCGTCAAAGATCTCCAGAGCGCCCAGGGCATACAGCATCATCTGCGGATTATCCACGGCGCTGACTTCCACGCCTTTGCCGTGCTTATAGTCCACGATGTTCAGTTCACCGTCAGCGATGACAATGCAGTCGGCGGTGCCGAAAGCCGTCCTGCACCCAGCGGGAGAAATCCACTCGCTGCTCGATCAGGATGACCGGGTCGGCGCAGGTCTGCTTTGCGGTCTCCAGAAGCTCTGATACATAGACGGCATATCCGGCGGCGCAGTCCTCCATCTCCTCGTTGTACCAGGAGAGGTTTTCGATTGGATCATCCGCCGGAAGCCCCAGAGTCTGTTTTAGCCGAAACTCACAGAGCGCATGAGCGTCCGTCCCCTCGGCGGCGTAGTCGCTGCCCTTGTCCTCGTAGGCTTCGCACAGCCTTGCGGAGGGCGGACAGTTGAGCCAGCGTTCGGAAGAAGAAGCGGATAAGACTGCGTGCTTAACTGCCACCCGTCATCACCTCCGCTTCGGCGAGTAGTGCCTTGTAATGTGCGGGGGTCGATCTGTGACAGCTTGGATGCGCCGTACTTTTGTAAGCAGGGCGCGGATCTCGGCGGTGTGTCCCTGGCGGGATTTGTCCGCAAGCACGGCTCTGACCTGCTCCAGCGTCAGTTCCGGTTCGGGAGGAGAAGCAGGAGCGTCCTCTGCCTGCGGTTCACTGCTGAATACCTTCGTCAGCCAGTCAGCGGCATCCGAAATAGCAGCGGCAGCACTGCGAAGTTCTTCGATGGTCTGCGCCATATCGCTCATTCTGCTCATGTGATTTTCCTCCTTCCCTGGATTTGCTCTGCTGGCGTGCGATGGTCAGGGTTGCTTGCCAGTCTCCTTGACACCACGCTGATTGCGGTCAGGACATCAACAATGTCCTCGTCGGCACGGGCGTCATAATGGTTTGCGTTGTAACTCATATCGGCGGTCCCTCCTTTCCCAAGGCGTCTTGTGTTGCCTTTCACATGACCCATCTGGACAGGAAAGGAGGGGGTTGGCCGAAAAGATTTTAGAATTTTTCCTTGAGCCGCTTCAGCAGCTGATTGCGCTTATACACGAAGGTGTTACGGGGCATCTGCAGCCGCTCTGCACCGGCGCGTTCGGAAAGCCCGTCCGCAATCGCCATGAGAATCTCGTAGCTCTCCGGGTCTGACGCCTGCAGCTCCGTGAGCAGACCAGTCAGGATCAGGGAGTCGATATCGATCTCCGTGGTCAGCCTACTGTCTGCAAGAAAGCTGGTGCGGGAGACGCCGTTCTCATAGGCGTTCTCCATTTCAGTGTCGATGGAGAGATGCTGGGGAGCGTCCTTCGGGATACAGCGGAACTCGCAGGTGTCGCAAATACCGTCGCACTTGTAGCTCTTTTTGTACGGGATGCAGCAGGCTCCGGCTCTCTGCTTTGCCTTGCGGGTAGTCCCGACGAACCGCTCCCAGTCGTGCTTCTGTTCCGGGGTGACATCGATCCACTGCTTGAGCGGACGGTAGTAGATGGTTGATGTGGTCTGATTTTGCATTGTTTTTTCATAAAAAGTCCTCCGATTTTCGATTTCTCGAAACGGAGGACTCTGGTGCTGCCGCAAAAAGGGTGTAAAAAACCTAACCGCAGTCCTAACGCGGAGTTCTCCGTTTCGGATTGCAGCTAACCCGCTCAAAAAGGCAGCTGTGATATTGAGTTGTGCCGCCGGATACCGTTGAGCCATCAGTGATCAGCTGATGCGGTGTCGGGCGGTGAAGCAGTTTTCTGTCATGCTCAGGACAGATGGACTATCTTAGGTCGGCTTCAATGGCGTACAGTTCGCTGAAAAGATTTTGAAGCGTATGGATGCTTGATTTTTCAAGATTTCTAACGCTATGCTTTTTTGAAAACAAACGCAATGGTTTTATCAGCTGAATCCAGGTGGGACTCAATGAAATCGATGCTGCTTTCAATGCTGATGATTAGATTTTGCTTGTCGCAATTTTTCATTGACTTTTCCTCCTCCTTGTCGTATTCAGCTTCAATCCGGATTTTGGCTGTGCTTGTACTTAAAATTTTACTCAGAACGGCAGAGGCAAAAACGAATGGAAAAAGAAAATGGAATCGGAAGATTTTCGGAACGAAAAAAAAACCGGGGTTCCGCTCACTGCGGAAGCCCCGGAAGGATAGAAAATTTTTGTGCGTAAGTATGCGCCATGCGGCGTCCAAAGCAAGGCGGACACGGAGAATGCGATATTCTGACATCGTCTTTAACTTTGAGAAATTAAAGGAAAACACGAATGTTTTTCGATTTAGTCTTGACGAATATGAAGGTTTATGATATAATGTTATATTGACGATATCAGAGAACACTCAAGCAAGGAGGATCGCCGATGGAATATAACTACAATAAGCTATGGAAACTGTTAATAGACAAAAAATTGATGAAAAAAGATCTGATGGAAAAGACAGGCATCACATCATCTACCATCGCAAAGATGGGAAAGAACAAAGCGGTGAGTATGGAGGTTCTCGGTAAAATATGTATGGCTTTGGATTGCAATATAGGCGATATCGTTGATGTGGTCAAAGAAGATTGATTTGAGGTGAACGAAACTTATGGCGGAAGGAGGTAATCAAATGGAGCATCTTTGCGTCGGCAACTCATATGTGAGAATTATGACATCATGCGCTATTCCTGCAGAGCGCAAGTTTGATCCCTTCTGCGAGAAAATCATGTTGTCGTTGTGTCCGGCAGGCAGCCAAAGTCTTTTCGTATACTTCAGCCGATGGGTATGAGGTTACTTATTCATACACAAACTTCAATAAGATTCACTCTGCGAGTCAGAATCTGCCCACCGAAGTTATGCAAAATGGCTCTTAAGAAAGATGCCCGCGCAATCGAAAGGTACTTTGTACAGACAATCATTCCTGCAATGGAAGAGGCTCTCGCAAGAAAAACGCCGTTCTCGCATTAAAGAATGTCATTCTTAAAGACAGCACGATTGCGGACACTACCCAGCTTGGCACAATTGGAGATCTGACAAAGAGCGACCTCAAAAGTAAGAATGATTTTGTCCTTTCCGAATTCTGACAGACGTGTTCATCTATGCTGTTGCGAAAACGGACAACTTGGTGGAATCTGCATTCACAAAATCTATCTCAAAAAAAGATTTTTTACACCGCCTATAACCAGATGGTGGATACCATCAAATTTTACGAAGTAACGAGACCGAAGGGCGTAGCTGCCATACCGCTGACCAGCAAAGGAAAATTCGATAAGGTTTTTACGCCCGTGTCAAGCGAGACACTTTCCATATCCGCAAAAACACGACCTTCAGATTTTTTTGCTTGAAGTTTGATGATTTTGACTTTGACTATCACGGTCTGTGGAGGCATCTTCGCAACAATATCGGGTATTACGTCTATTCCAGAGCGCAGATTGAGACCTACATGGAAGATGATGAGATTTCCGCACTTGCCTACGATGCTATAGCGTATATCAAAAAAGCTATCTCTGACGGGAAATTGCCAACCGGCAATGAACTTGGAGAACTCTTGCTGTACATATTCTTGGAGCAGGTTCTCGTAGCTCCTAAATTAATGAGCAAGGTCGAAATAGGAAATCACGGCGGTTTTATGACGAGCGAAAAAAGCTCCTGCATTCACCTTCTTACCGCTAACGATACGGTTCCTTGTTCAGCCAGGTCGTTCTTGGAACTTCGATGATTAATGGAGATCTGAAAGCGGCGATTGATGCAGCCTTTGCGGATGCACAAAAACATTAAAGAATAGAAAGAAGGACGAGCGGCGATTTGTTGAATCAAACATATTTGCGGCTTCTTTTCCATCGAAAATTTACGATCAGCTTGAAGCAATAATCCTGCCTTCCCGAAACAGGAAGCCAAAAACCTGCCACGGCATTTGGTATGTTCGTGGGGTATAGTTTGAACGGAGTATCCGCAAACGGAAAACCAGTAAACGAATATCAGGACGATGTGTTTGAGCAGGTCAGAAATGACATCAAAAAAGCAATGTGTTATTCATTGAATCGAAAATCACGCAGTATGGTCTGGACGGCTATTCTATGTATATCTATCTTCTCCCTTCGCTGATGCGGACGAAGATAAAAAAAGATATCATGGACAAGCTGTTGCAATCCGGAGGAGGTCAGGCATGAGTGATTTCAGAGATGTCACCTTCGGGGGCATTTGTTTTCGAGAATAGATGATAACGCTTATCTGCAAAAAAGCTCTATCACAATATCCTTATCAATTATTCCAAGCGGCTGTTCCGTTTGGATGAGATGGAGGATCAGCCCGTCAACATCGGGGACGCTTTGACATTTGCAGATGTGCTTTCAAAATCCTGTGGCACAAACCTGTCGGATATTCATAAGACCCGTGCACAGGAAATGGTTGCGCTGCTTTATGATATGTATCCCCAGGATACGCAGGTGAAATATTACCTCGGCTCTGTTCTTGCCAATACAGGGAATTTCCTCGGCATGAACAGACTGACACCGGATTTTGAAAAATGCCTCTCTGTTGGAGCGTGTATTTATGCACTTCAACATGGATTACCTGTCTGTGCCGGCCGATGGCGAAGCACGTTTCTTTCCTGCGCAGAAAGAGATATATGATAGCCTGTCAAGACCGTACTTCAAGTTACTCTGCGCCTACATCTATGGGAAAGTCCTTCATGATGCGCGCGTTTATCAAACAGCAGATCATGGACGGCGCAAAGAAGAATTTTGCCCTGCTCATCCCGACAAAGGCACTGATAAACGAAGTTACAAGTGAGCTTATAGAAAGCCTTACCACTCTTTTGAAAGAGACGGATTATCGCATTGTGACATCTTCCGGCTCGATGGCATTAGAGACGAAGCATAATTATATTTTCTTGTTCTAACACCGGAGCGAATGCTCTACATTCTGATTGATGATCCTGACCTTATGATCGATTATTTGTTTGTGGACGAGGCTCATAAAAATATCATCCGGCGATAAAAGGAGAGTGCGTTCTATTACAAGGTCATCAACAAGTTGGAGGAGCGGCACAGCAATACTCATATCATATTCGCTTCACCGAACATTCCGAATCCGGGAATTTATCTCGATACATTGTCAATGGTAGAATCGACCATTGGAGAAGAATCTATCGTGGCGTGCAGATATGCTCCCCGTAAGTCAGTTGAAAATACATCGTTGACCTGTGGGAACGCAATATCCGCATCTTCGATTCATACTCAAAGAAAGTTTATTCTGTTGCACGAAATGAGCCGCCAGTATTCCTTGAGCGAGGTAATCGCTCGAATTGGTGATAAACGACACAACATCGTATATTGCAAATCAAAGAATGACGCCATTCAGTTTGCAAGGGATTATGCGGATACGCAGGACCCAATGGCGATAAGAGGTTGCAGGCGTTTGCGGAGGAAATCCGAAGCGATGTGCATAAAGAATACTATCTTGCTGAATTAGTGGAGAGAGGTGTGGCATACCACATCGGTTATCTGCCGGCAAATATCAGAATGCAGCTTGAGGACTATTACCGAGAAGGTCTTATCAAGACGATGTTTTGCACCAGCACTTTTGCTTGAGGGAGTAAACCTGCCTGCGGAGAACCTATTCATTACAAGCTACAAGAAGGGCTTGAGCAACTTTTCTGAGGTAGACTTCAAAAACCTGGTGGGCCGTGTCGGTCGTGCAAAATACAATCTGTACGGTAATGTTTTTTTGTCCGACTCCAAAAGCAGGAACGCGAGGAGGACTTGCAGAAATATGAAGATCTGCTGAAGGACGATGTGCCACCGCAAAAAGCTGTCCATAGAGTCCGAACTGAACTCAAATCAGAAGAAACTCATCATCGATACGCTTCTTTCCGGTAGCGTAGAAATACACAAGTCCAAGAAGAATCAGAGCGAAGATAACTACGAGCTGATGCGAAAAAACGATGCTGATTCTTGTTGGAGATATTGTGGGCGGCAGGAATAGCCGTGTAAAGCGGGAATTTGCCTCTTACCTGACATCTGAAACTGAGTCAAAAATCCGGGAGCAGTTTTCCGTACCAGAGAAAAAAGCCGGAGGATGATATCAATGTCTCGTATGACCAAATACAGGGCATCGAAAAACTCATCCGTGACGGACTGGCTTACCCGGAAATCAAAAGACTCGAAACGCGGAGCGGATTATTACGAGACGCTGGCATTCCTCAACAAACTGGCTGTGGCGTTCAAGTGGCGCATCTACGAAAATCGAACTCTCGGAGCCGGAGAAGGAAGAAATTATACCAAACTGACATGGTATACCGTTCTCCTAATATAATGGATGCAGGGACATGGACTCAGCTACATCATCGGACGAAGCATAGATGATTACGATGAGAAAAAGCGAGAGGTAAAAGTCGACTACAACAAGTGGGAACCATTTGACGGTTCTCAGAAACACAAGAACATAATCATCGCCGATACGCTGGAGGCAATCGAGGATGTACTTCTGTTCCGGCTGTCAAACTACTTCCTCAAATTTTCGGAGGAATACAAGCGTCAGCATCCTAACGAACCGTTCACGAACGACTGGTATGAATTTGTGGAGTATGGGACAACAAACCGCCTGCGAATCATTCTGCAGCGGAGCGGTTTTAAGCGAGACTCAACGGAGTATATCCGAAAAATGCTAATACGTATGTACGAGGAACTCCGGACAATCCTAAGCGGCTTAAAAAGGCATTACTGAGTGTCCAAATGAACTGGTGAGGAGAGACACCGAAGAAATCCAGTACAATGTACCGGAGTTATTCATAGATGAAGGAGAAGAATAAGATGGCGAATTTTTTATGAAACCGTGCTGACGGTATTGAAATCAGATGAGAGGTTTGTAGCCGAGGATGGTACTTTCCTGCGCAATGCGGTCTACGAGGCGGCAATGAAGATGGACGGGGGACTTATCCGTCTCCTTCTTTTGCGAATGACGAGACACGCATTCGATTCTTCGCAGAAGTCGATGGCGTCAAAGTCTTTGACAAGATGGGATTTGCCTGGATAATCAACAATCGGCAATTTCTGCCGGATAGTTATACCCGTTTCAAGAATAAGATTGGGCTTGCCGATGAAACTGGTGCACTGATTTCTGCTTCTGGTAAAAGTGGAGCTTGTTTTTCCCTATAAGGATTGTGTTCTTGAAGGTGGTCAAACAACGGAAGATCAAAAAGCGCCATGAGATTTTTATAACGAAGCATTAGCGACCGATGAGGTTGATAGGCTTCTTTTTCCAAAGGTTCTCACTTCTGCAAAGTCGTATTCAAAGGAAGGAATCGTCTCTGCATCTTCGATTACCGATGATGATAATCTTGTTATAAAGGGAAACAATCTACTTGCCCTTTCATCGCTCTTAAAACGCTATGAAGGAAGGATCAAGTGTATTTGCATCGACCCACCTTATAACACGAGCAATAGCGGGTTCGGATATAACGATAGCTTTAACCACTCTGCTTGGCTCACATTTATGAAAACAAGACTGGAAATATCGCTTCGATTGCTGTCAAAGCACGGTACAATATTCGTTTTTTGTGATGACAACGAACAGGCTTACTTGAAGGTTCTTATGGATGATATTTTTGGCAGGGAAAGATACATCCAAACTGTTATTTGGAGAAACTGCGATAATAGCAACAATGATGCAAAAGCAGTTTTTCACAGGATCACAACTATATTCTTGTCTATTCACGCAATGAAGGTTGGGAAAGTTTTAAGCTGGATAGAACTGAAGGTCAAAGCTAAACATTACAAAAATCCAGATAACGATCCGCGTGGACCGTGGTTCGATGGCAACCCTGTAAATTCACCGAACCCTCGGCCTAATCTACGGTATACAATTACTGCACCGAATGGAAATATTATCAATCCACCAGCAAATGGATGGAGATGGAACCAAAGAAGAACTCGCAAGGAGAATGGCCACGGGGGAAATAAGATTCAATGAATCTGGAACAGGAATCATCCGTAGAACATACCTTAATGAGCAGAAAGGGTTGCCGCCTTCAACTTTGTGGGATATATGTGAGGACCGCCCTTTGGGTTGATATTGAAGAAACAGGTCATACCCGGCAGGCAAAAGTATGAACAAAAGAAGCTCTACCCGGGCGTAACAACAAGCGATCTGTTCAAAAACTCCAAAGCCGGAAAGGGTAATAAAAAAGATCTATGATATTTCCACTGAGGAAGGAGATATCGTTCTTGATTTCTTCGGAGGAAGTGGTACGTCGGCCGCTGTAGCTCACAAAATGAAAAAGTCAATATATCCTTTGTGAACAGATGGACTATATCGAGACATTTATCATTAAACGTCTCGAAAAGAGTAGTTGATGGCGAGGACGGCGGCATATCTAAGGAAGTTGACTGGCAAGGCGGCGGTTCCTTCGTTTACTGCGAACTGGCAAAACTGAACCAGACGATTGTGGAAGAAATAGAAGCTGCTACTGATGATACTACTTTGTCCGACATCTACGGCAGAATGGTAAAGTCCGGCTTTATCAGTTACAAGGTAAATCCGGCTGATATTGATGCGGCTGCTGATGATTACGCTGCGCTCTCGCTGAATGACAAAGAAACGGTTCCTGATGGAGATCTTGGATAAGAATCTTCTGTATGTGAACTACTGCGATATTGATGATGAGGAGTTTGGCATCTCCGATGAGGACAAGGCGTTTACGAGAAGTTTTTACAGGGAGGGATAATTGATGGCATTCTTATACGAAAAAAATAGATGCCTTGCGTGAATACGGTAGCAGTGCCGTTCTCCGTCCTATATTCCGGAGAACCTGAACCCAAACTTCGAGCTGCGCCCGTATCAGAAGCAGGCGTTTGAAAACTTCATAACACATTTTGAGAGTAGTAACCGTCCGAGACCTACGCAGGTGCTTTTCCACATGGCGACCGGCAGCGGCAAGACGCTGATTATGGCAGGACTGATGCTGTATCTCTACAAACAGGGATATCGGAATTTCTTGTTCTTTGTTAACCTCTCAAATATCGTAGAGAAAAACGAAAGAGAACTTTTTAAATGCAATATCCTCTAAGTACCTTTTCGCAGATGAGATTGTGCTGGATGGAGAGCGAATCCGAATCAACCAAGTGGATAATTTCCAGTACTCAGACCAAGATGCCATCAAACATCTGCTTTACCACTACGCAGGGACTCCATATGGATATGTGGATGGCAAAGGAAAATGGTATGTCCTTTGATGACTTTTGATGAACAGAAGGTCGTTCTGATTTCCGATGAGGCGCACCATCTGAATGTTGATACTAAAAAAGAAAATGTCAGCAGATGAGGAGTCAAGTTATCATTCCTGGGAGCAGACCGTAAAGAATATCTTCAGCCGAAATTCCGATAACATCCTGTTGGAGTTTACAGCTACTTGTGACCTTGCAAACCCGGCGATTCGTACGGCATATGAAAATAAGATCATTTTTGACTATCCCTTGGCCAAATTTTATGGAGACAGGTATTCCAAGGACATCATCACGTTACGCTCTGATCTGACCGTTATGGAGAGGGCTTTGCAGGCGCTTGTCCTCAGTCAGTATCGGTTGAAGGTGTTTCAAGACCATCGTCTTGGGATTAAGCCTGTAGTTTTGTTTAAGGCGGCGAAAAATTGCCGACAGCAAAGGACTTTATGGCTGAGTTTATTGAAACGATGAGAAAAACTGACAGGCGGACAGCTACAAAGACTTTCTACTGCCGTCAACAACGAAGTCATGCATAAAGCCTTTGCTTATTTCGCAAACAATGGCATCTCTTTTTGACACGCTTGCTGCAGAGCTTCGTGATGATTTTTCCGAGGAGCATTGTGTTTCTGTAAATGATGATAAGGATGCCACGCAGAAGCAGATTCTCTTTGAATTCTCTTGAAGATGCGGACAATCCTTATCGTGCAATCTTTTGAGGTCAAGAAACTGGATGAGGGTTGGGACGTCCTCAACCTGTTTGACATTGTCCGGCTTTATGAAACAAGACAGTCAAGCGGTAAAAAATAGCCCTGCTACTATAGCCAGACGCGGCTGGTCAGGCAGGTCTGCCGTTCCAGCACAGATGCGTGTCTGCGAGACGCTCTATTACCATTAGTAGAACGTAGCTCCTTATAATGACTGAACTGCGTGTCATTGAAATCGGTTTTGGACACCGACAAAGATCATCCAGCGTGAATATGTCCTTGGACGAATTCAAAACCACGGTTTTTACCAGCAGGGTTGAGTCTTCTTAAATGACCGAGAGGTAAAAGATAAGAAAGAAATTGCGAGGTACTTACCGACCAAAATCCAGGCCGCGACCGAGAACTTCTGGTGTTGGTTCGTTATGATTGAGAAGCAAATGCCGAGGCGTTGACAGCATTTTGATTTAAAGGTACGGCGCACATGACGTTGATTGGAGAGATTGCGGCAAATCAAGGCACTCATGAAGTACCGATTTTCAAATTTGCTACACTCATATTTCCCAGTGTAGCCTCCACAAGGCAGTTCATCACGGATAATGAATATCTTGGTGCTGTCCGTATGAACATTCAGAGCAGAAGGATGAGCATCCGACAATGGAAACGCTCCATGCATTGCTCGGAAAAATCGCTGACTCTATTTCGGGCATTGAGGAAACATATCGAGGAACGGGCA
>VOFK01000611.1_pt1 | contig 22749 bp, 35 predicted proteins | sample 5384121 | NCBI WGS metagenome assembly VOFK01 (sample SAMN12384730, study PRJNA508395) | human gut metagenome | isolation source: healthy gut J | host: Homo sapiens | reverse complement strand
AGGTGCTGTTATCTTACCCGTTACAGCACTTGCGGCCGCAACTTCAGGACTCGCAAGATAAACTTCACTGTCAACGTGTCCCATACGTCCGATAAAGTTTCTGTTTGTTGTAGAAACACATCTTTCGCCTTCTGCCAAAAATACCCATATGACCGCCAAGACACGGTCCGCATGGGTGCCGAAATTACACAGCCTGCCTCAACAAGTGTCGATAATGTACCGTCTTTTAATGCTTCAAGGTAAATTGCCTGTGTTGCAGGGAATACGATAACTCTTATACCCTTTTTTAACGTGCTTACCCTTTTAGAATTTCAGCCGCATGACGTAAATCCGAAATACGTCCGTTTGTACATGAACCTATTACAACCTGGTCAATTTCAACATCGCCCCAGTTTTCTGGTGTTCTTGCATTTTCAGGCAAGTGAGGGAATGCAACCGTATGAGGAACTGTTGCAAGGTCAATGTCTATTGTCTGTACATATTCAGCGTCATCATCAGCTTTAAATACTGTATATTCTTTATCAGAATGGTCTTTCATATATTCAACAGTCAAATCGTCAACTTCAAATATACCGTTTTTAGCACCTGCTTCAATAGCCATATTTGCGATTGAGAAACGGTCGTCCATAAGAGAGTGTGCATACCCTCACCTGTAAATTCCATTGACTTGTAAAGTGCACCGTCAACGCCAATCATACCGATTATATGTAAAATAAGGTCCTTACCGCTTGTGTATTTGTTAAGCTTTACCTGTCAGGTTAATTTTACATATAGCCTCGGGAACTTTAAACCAAGCCTTACCTGTTGCCATACCGGCTGCCATATCTGTTGAGCCGACACCTGTTGAAAAAGCACCCAATGCACCGTATGTACAAGTATGTGAGTCTGCTCCGATAACAACGTCACCTGCAACTACCAAGCCTTTTTCAGGAAGAAGTGCGTGCTCGATACCGACTTCGCCGACTTCAAAATAGTTTACAATATCCTGTTCCCTTTTGCAAAAGTTCTGACCTTTAATGCCTGCTGAGCAGACTTAATATCCTTATTCGGTGTAAAGTGGTCAGGAACAAGAGCAACTTTTGCTTTATCAAATACTCCGTCAAGTCCTATCTTATCAAATTCTCCTATTGCAACAGGAGTTGTTATGTCGTTGCCAAGAACTAAGTTTAAATTCGCCATAATAAGTTCTCCGGCTTTAACACTTTCCTTTCCTGCGGCATTCGCAAGAATTTTTTTGCGTCATAGTCATTCCCATAACAAAAACCTTCCCTTTCCGAAATGTTTATTTTATTTTATTACTATTGAATTATAGCACAACAAGTGATATAATTCAAATATATATAATTTATATTATACATAAAAATAACTTATACGAGGTGTCAAATGTATAACTACGATAATCTTTCCAAATACAAGGTATTTCTTTGTGTTGCCGAGTGCGGCAGTATCTCTCAATCTGCCGAGCAACTTTTATATTTCTCAGCCCGCTGTAAGTATGACAATAAAAAGCTTGAAGAAAGTCTTGGAACAACTTTGTTTTTACGAAAACCGAGAGGTGTTGTTCTGACCGAAAACGGCAGACTTCTTTATGACGGCGTAAAACAAGCATTAAATATGCTCTCCGATACCGAAAGCAATTTAAAGCACCTTTGAAAACAACGGCAGACTTCGCATTGCCGCAAGTAATGTGCTTTGCAAGTACCTGCTTATGCCCTATCTTCAAAAAAATTCACCGAAAAATATCCTTTCACCGATGTTTCCATAACTTGTGTACATCATCTGCAAATGCACATAAAATGCTTGAAGAGTGTAAAATCGACGTTGCGCTTATGGCAAAGCCCGACAACATCAGCGGTCTTGAATATTATCCGCTCGGTGCAATACAGGACACATTCGTCTGTACTCCGTCATACTTGAAACGTCTTAACTGCAACGGTTTTGAAATTTTTGAACGTGGCAATATTATGCTTTTAAACAAAGACAACGTTTCCGTATGCATATTAACAACTACTATGCCGAAAACAATATCAATCCTACGCATATCCTTGAAGTGAACGATATGGATATGCTTATTGAATTTGCCAAAATCGGCATAGGTGTTTCTTGTGTGGTAAAAAGCAGTTTGTAAAAACGAATTATCTAACGGCTCACTTATCGAAATAAATCTGCCTAATGCAATACCGCCACGCGAAACAGGCTTTTATATAATCAAAATATTCAGCCGTTTAATGATAATATTTTAAGGCTTATCAACATTAATTGATTATGTAGACAAAACCTTTACGGCTTTGTCTGCTTTATTTTGGGGAGTTTGATGGCGTATCGGAAAGACATCCAACGCTCGCAGAGCGGTTTTGCCGTAGGCAAAACTACTGAAAAAGCTAACCTCAAGTTTCAATCATTTCTGGCGACATGCGCGGCAGAATGGCTTAAAATCTAAAAGTTTCGACTTTGGAGGAACTTTAGATTTTTTCTGAAAATACTCAAAAATTACATCAGCATGATGTGATTTTGGAGCTGTCGACATTTTGTCGACAGGCTCTCTATTAATTAATCTTTTTCACCTTTGCAAATGCCGCCATAAGGCGTTTAAAAACCGATACTTTCAAATTGAATTTCAAGAATACAGTCATTTCCGCAAGGAGTGGCTTTCAGAATTTCTCCGCGTCCGAATGTTCTGTGTTCAACGGCATCACCGGCTTTGAATTTAGAATAGTCGGTTGAACCACTTGATTTTTACACTGCTGCCAAACCCTTTTTTGTCATATAAACTTCTTTTTTCGGTGCAGACGCATTACGCACTCCTAAGTCTTGCATTACCTTTGCAACTTTCGGTTGCAGCGTTGTCTTGTCCTCAAGATATTCAACAGGTATTTCCCTGAAAAATCTTGACGCGGTTGTCGGCATTGTTTTACCGTGAATAGTTCTGCTTATCGTTTTGGTGATATAAAGCTGTTCTTTCGCTCGTTATCGCAACATAGCAAAGACGTCTTTCTTCTTCTATATCATCGTCCGATTCCATTGAGCGCATTCCCGGGAACAATCCTTCTTCAAGACCGCTCAAGAATACAATCGGGAATTCAAGACCTTTGCACTGTGAATAGTCATAAGTACCGCACTGTCCTCATTTTCGTCATATCCGTCTATATCCGAAACAAGACTTATATTTTCCAAAAATTCACCCAGTGTATTCCCCCGTTTCTTCATTCTTCTCAAACTCGGTAATAACAGAAATAAATTCGCCCAAGTTTTCTATTCTTGTCTTACTTTCCGTTGTATCTTCCATTACAAGTGCCGGCATATATCCTGTATCATTCAATATTCTTCCCGTAAGATCTTCAATCGTAACGGTATCTTTTAAGTTTGATAAGTGATTGTATTATTTCCGAAAACTAAGTAATTTTTTATAGCCGTTTTAAATTCAGGGTAATCGTCCGCGTGAGAAATAACATCATAAAGACTTGTTTCCTTTTCACGTGCAATATTTCGCTTTTTCAAGCGTTGCGTTACCGATTTTTTTCGGCTCATTGATAATTCTTTGCCAGACTTACATCATCATTCGATTATATACAACTCTCAAATATGCAATTATATCCTTAATTTCCTTACGATCATAGAATCGAAGTCCCGAAAGGACTTTGTACGGAACAGACCTCACGCATAAGCATTTTTCTATTACACGCGACTGTGCATTTGTTCTGTACAGTATCGCACAATCCGAAAAATGAACCTTGTTCATCGAAATGCTTTTTTATCTGACGTGTGCAATATATCTTGCCTCGTCATATTCGTTTGTACCCGTGTATACAAAAACTTTGTTTCCGTCACCGTTTGACGTCCACAACGATTTACCCATTCTACCCTTATTGTTAGATATAACGCTGTTTGCGGCATCAAGGATATTTTGCGTTGAACGGTAATTTTGGTCAAGCGTTATCTTTTGTACATCAGAGTAATCATCTTCAAAATTAAGAATATTTCCGATATTTGCACCTCTGAATTTATAAATACTTTGGTCGTCATCACCGACAACGCAAAGATTTCTGTTTGCCTGTGCAAGAAGATTTATAAGAAGATACTGCGAATTGTTCGTATCCTGATACTCATCAACAAGTATGTACTGAAACTTATCTTGATATTTTGACAATACATCGGGATTTTCACTTAAAATCTTAACTGTATTCAAAATAATATCGTCAAAATCGACTGCATTGTTTTTTCTCAGTTTTGTTTGGTATCTGTAATATATTTTTGCGATTATTGCTCATACGATAATCGCTTTTGTAAACATTTTCAAAAAAGTTGCCGCATCCATCAAGTCATTTTTGCGTTACTTATTATAGACAACACGTTTCTGACAGGAAAACTTTTTCGTCAATGTCAAGTTCTCTTAGACATTCTTTCATAACAGTCTTTGTATCTGCTGTATCGTAAATTACAAAATCACGGCTGTAACCAAGCAAATCAATACAACTACGCAAAATTCTGACGCAAACCGAGTGAAATGTACCAATCCACATATCTTTTGCGGTATCACCCAAAAGTCTTTCAATACGGTCTTTCATTTCTCTTGCGGCTTTGTTTGTAAAAGTTATCGCTAAAATATTCAAGGACGTATATGTTTTTCGGAAATCATATATGCAATTCTGTTTACAAGCACCGTTGTTTTTCCGCTTCCCGCACCTGCAAGCACAAGAACAGGACCTTCCGTTGCCAATACAGCCTCTTTTTTTTGCCTTTCGTTAAGTTTATCTAACATATTATTCATCAAATGTTCTCCTAAAATCGTTTTCATTTTATTATATCATAACAACGAAGGCGGCTGAATGTCGCCGCAGTATTATGATACAATGTTCTCGAAACATAAAAATCTTTGATTTTTTGTATGTTTCGTGAGGTTATTATACCACATATTCAGAAAATACACAAACTTTTAAAACCATTTCTTCAATAAGTTTTTCAGTATAAACGTGTCGAATTTCGGCAAATTTAAGTGTAGAAAGGCGGTGAATAATTTGAAAAAAGTTTCCTGTAAAATAGTAGTTTTTCTTCTTTTAAATTTGTGTATTTTTCACAAGCGTTTATGCCGATGAAATCAAAGTCGTTCCTATCGGTAAAGCGGTAGGCGTAAAGATATATACCGACGGCTTGCTCGTTGTCGGGACATCGGAAGTAAACGGTGAAAATGTTTCAAAAAAATACGGTATAAAGATAAATGACAGAATAGAAAAAATAAATAATCAACTCATCAACAGTACAGAAGAATTTTCAAAGACCGTAAATGAAAATCAAGCGGTGTGGCACTTTCAATAAAGCGGGATAATCAAGATATTTTGATTAATGCCGTTCCCGTTTTATCGGAAGACAATATATACCGTTTAGGTCTTTGGGTGCGTGACAGTACCGCCGGAATCGGTACTGTGACTTATTACAATCCCCAAAACAACAGCTTTGCCGCACTCGGTCACGGAATAAACGATATTGATACAGGTAATATTTTATCCGTTAAATCAGGAAATATTCTTAATTGCGATATTTTATCTGTATCAAAAAGTTCAAAAGGTCATCCCGAGAAATTAACGGTGCGTTTGACGGTAATACAATAGGTAATATCAGTATAAATTCACAAATAGGTATTTACGGAAATATGTCTTTGCGATGAATTTTCCTCTGATAATACCATACCCGTTGCCGCAAAGGAACAGATAGGCGAAAGTGACGCGTATATACTTTCAGACGTTATAGGGCAAAAAACGGAAAAAATACTCGATAAAAATAAACAAAATCACAAACGATTCCGACAAAGCGATTGATTATTGAAATTACCGACCCTCGTTTAATCGACTGCACAGGCGGAATTGTTCAGGGTATGAGCGGCTCGCCGATTATACAAAAAGGTATGCTTATAGGTGCGGTAACTCATGTATTTGTAAACAATCCCACAAAAGGATATGGTACTTTGCTGAAAAAATATGATTGACATGACTAACACCATAGATGAAAAAAATCAAAAATCACATCAAAATTGATGTGATTTTTGAGCTGTATTAAATTTCAATAAGTTCTTTCGGTGATGATGTCAGATTTACCGCTTTACCGTTTTGTACAACGATTAAATCTTCAATTCTTACACCGCCGAAACCGTCTATATAAATTCCCGGTTCAACCGTAATTACGTTACCGTTTTGCACAACAGCATTGTTTTTAGGTGAAAATGACGGATTTTCGTGAATTTCAATACCGACACTGTGTCCAAGACTGTGACCGAAGTTCTCACCGTAACCTGCGTCGGTTATAATCTTTCGTGCCACTCCGTCCACTTCACTGCACTTCATACCTGCTTTAATTGCGTCTATTGCAGTGGTTTGTGCTTTTAAAACTGTATTGTAAATTTCTTTTTTGTTTATCATTCGCTTTGCCGACAACTACTGTTCTTGTCATATCCGAACAGTAACCCTCGAAAACACAGCCGAAATCCAAAGTAAGAAAATCTCCGTTTTCGATTTTTTTATCGGTAGCTATGCCGTGCGGCATTGCCGAACGAATACCCGATGCGGAAATAGTGTCAAACGACAATGCAGTCGCACCTTGTTTTTTTTTCATAAAGAACTCCAAATCAAGTGCTATTTCTCTTTCGGTTACTCCCTCTTTAATTCTGCCTAAAACATATTCAAATGCCATATCTCCAATTTTTTCGGCTTCTGCAATTTTTTTTTTAATTTCGCATTCGTCTTTTATTTTCTCGCGGTTTGTTTATAAGATTTTGCATTTCAACAAAAATCTTGTCCGTCTTTTAGTTTTGCTCTTATTCGCTTATTTTCTCCGACGCTCATATATGATTCTTCAAAACCTATATATTTTTCGTCTATTCTTGAAAATATTTTTTCAAAACCTTTTTGCAATATCAATCACTTCAAAGCCTTTTGCTTGCTCACGCGCCTGTATTGTGTATCGCGAATCTGTGATAATATACTTGCCACTGTGCGAAATAAGCAAATATGCGTCCTCTGACGTGAAACCGCTGTAATAAAATATATTCGATAGCTTGATATAAAAACCGCCTCGTTATCGTGCATTTTTTCGCACAGTTTATCTATTCTGCTCTGCATACCAATGCCTCCAATGCAAGTTCATACCCCTTAAATCCCAAACCGCAAATCTGTCCTATACATTCAGGTACGATAACAGATGTATGTCTGAACTCTTCACGTTTATGGATATTTGAAATATGTACTTCGATTACATCCATTTTAACCGAACCGAACGCATCTCTGATAGCATACGAATAATGAGTAAATGCCCCCGGATTTATTATAATGCCGTTGTAATTACCCATTGCACTGTGTATTTTTTCAACGATTTCGCCCTCAAAATTGCTTTGAAAAAAAATCAACCTCAACACCAAGTTCATCTGCTTTTTTTCTGATGTTGTTTTTCAAATCGTCAAGAGTGCTGTTTCCGTATATTCCCGGTTCTCTGATACCAAGCATATTTAAGTTTACGCCGTTTATAACAAGATACTTCTTCAATATATCCCAATCCTCTCGTATTATAATGTATCTATTTCTTTCATAAGTTCATCGACAAGGCTGTCTTGAGGTACTTTCTTTATAATCTCGCCTTTTTTGAAAATAAGTCCCTCACCTTTTCCGCCTGCAATTCCTATATCAGCCTCTCTCGCTTCACCGGGTCCGTTTACCGCACAACCCATAACGGCGATTTTAATAGGTTTATCAATATTTGCGGCACGTTTTTTCAACTTCGTTTGCGATTGAAATAAGGTCAAGTTGAGTTCTTCCGCAAGTCGGACACGAAACTATCTCCGCACCTGTTTTTCTCATACCCAAAACCTTTTGAATATCATACGCCGCATAAATTTCTTCAACAGGGTTTGCCGTAAGCGAAACACGCATAGTATCGCCTATTCCTTCTGCCAAAAAGTGCACCAATTCCGACAGCCGATTTAACCGTTCCGCCTTTTAACGTACCGGATTCGGTTACACCGATATGCAACGGAATATCCGATATTTCATTGAATTTTCTGTATGCGCAACGCATTTTCGGAACGTCTGAAATCTTAATTGACACAACCACATTATTAAAATTAAGTTCGTCAAGAATTCCAACATCTCCCATAGCACTTTTCATTAAGTGCGTCGGCAGTTACACCACCGTATTTTTGAAGTAATTCTCTTTCAAGCGAACCGCCGTTGACGCCGATTCTGATAGGGATTTCTCTTTCCTTTGCCATTTCGACAACTTGCTTTACTCTGTCGCGGTCACCGATATTGCCGGGATTAATTCTGACTTTATCCGCACCGTTTTTCATACATTCCAACGCAAGACGATAATCAAAATGTATATCGACAACAAGCGGTATATGAATTTGCTTTTTTATATCCGCTACGGCTTTAGCCGCAACCATATCAGGCACAGCAACACGAATTATCTCGCAGCCTGCATTTTCAAGTTCATGTATCTGATTTACCGTTGCTTTGACATCTCTTGTGTCGGTATTACACATAGACTGAATTGCAACGGGATTGTCACCGCCGATTTTCACACCGCCTATATTTACAATTCTTTTTTTTTCTCATAAATATTAACCTCACTTATTGAATAATCGCATTATATCGTGGAATGATACGAACACAATGAATGCCAATAACAATAACATTCCGACTGCATGAACTATCCCCTCTTTTTCAGGCGGAATAGCCTTTCTGCGTATCATTTCAATCAGTACAAACAAACATAATATTCTTCCGCCGTCAAGTGCAGGTAGCGGAAGAAGATTGAATATTCCCAGATTTATTGTCAAAAGTGCAACCAAGTTAAGCACATAAAGCCAACTGTAACTGCCCGAATTAACCGCGTTGTTCACTTCGCTTACAATTCCGACAGGTCCTGACATTTGGTCTACACCAACCTTTTTACCTGTTATCATCTGCCAGAATGACTGATACACAAGCTTAACCACAAATTCGGTTTCATTTAAAGCCTCTCCCCAAACATTAAATATCGTTATATCCTTTGTTTTAGGTGTAAAGCCTATTATATATCTTGTGCTTGTTTCCGACTGACCTACAAGTGAATCGTCCTTAGGCATTTTATCGGAATATTCCACAAACTGACCTGTTGTGTATCCGTTTATTGTACTGTCGACTTGCACGCCGTTTTCTCCGTAAGTTGTTTTGACAATTTGCTCCGTCGGCATAAATGAATAGTCGATTTTTTCACCGTTTCTTAAAACCGGTTACGGTTGCCTGTTCGTCTTTTTTGAAATTTTGAGTATAAAGTGAAATATCATTATAGAAATTAATTTTCTTTCCGTTAATCTTTATAATCTTATCATTCGGCTGTACTCCGACTTGTTCTATATAGCTGTGCGGAACAACCGTATCAATAACATTTGTTCGTGCAGGCGACGTTGACGGAACGATAACAAGAAACAGTACAAAACCCAAAATGATATTAAAAACACCACCTGCCAAAAGCACAAGCAATCTTTTCCACGGCTTTTTGATTTTGAAAAAGCTCGCGGATCGGTATTGTCGGCTTCATCTTCGCCCTCAAATTTACAATAACCGCCAAGCGGCAAAATTCTTATTGAGTATTGTGTTTCGCCTTTTTTTTTGAATATTGCAGGTCCCATTCCAACAGAAAATTCATCAACTTTAAAAAGTTCAGCATTTTTTTGCAACAATAAAGTGACCGAATTCGTGCAGTGAAACCATTACAAGGAACATTACAACAGATACAATCGCAGTTATCAAATTAAACTCTCCTTTTCAAATCTATATACAATCTCACGGGCTAACTTATCTGTTTCCCATATATCCGAAATTGTCGGATTTTCGATATTTTTAATCTCGCTCATTGCCTTTGCGATAGCGTCGGATATACCGAGATAAGATATTTTACCTTGCATAAACAACTCAACCGCCGCCTCATCGGCACTGTTAAATACAGTCGGTTTTATACCGCCGTCTTTAAGTGCATCATATGCCAATTTCAACGCATAAAAACGTGTCTGTGTCGGGTTCGTCAAATGTAAGTGACGGATACTTTGTAAAGTCAAGTTCGTTATTCTTCATCGGAAGTCTGTTCGGATACGTCAATGCGTACTGTATAGGAAGTCGCATATCAGGTGCACCGAGCTGTGCAATTACTCCGTTATCCACGAACTCAACCATTGAATGTACAACGCTCTGTCTGTGTACCAAAACTTTTATGTTATCCGTTCCGAAAAGGCCCACTTCGCCTCCATAACTTCAAGTCCTTTATTGACAAGCGTTGATGAATCTATCGTAACCTTTGCACCCATATTCCAATTAGGGTGTTTTAATGCGTCCTCAGATTTTATGTCAACCAGTTCTTCACGTTTTTTCCCAAAGAACGGACCGCCCGATGCGGTTAAAAGTATTCTTTTACTTCGCGTCTGTCCTACAGCCTTGAAGTGACTGAAATATCGCACTGTGTTCACTGTCTACGGAAGTATCGCAACCCGTTTTCCTTTGCCAAATCCATAACGATATGACCGCCTGTTACAAGCGTTTCCTTATTCGCAAGAGCAATATTTTTCTTTTTGCCTTTATTGCCTCTATTGTAGGCTCAAGTCCCGAAATACCGACAACCGCGGTTACAACCGTATCAGCACTGTCAGCCGTTGCCGTTTCTATACGACCTTCTTTTCCTGGTACTACTTTTATATCGGTATCGGCAAAGCTTGATTTTCAAATCCTTAGCCTTTCCTTCATCGGTAAGGCACACCGTTTTCGGTTTAAACTCTCTCGCCTGTTTTTCAATCAAATCAATATTTGAATGTGCAGACATTGCCTCTATTTTTATACCCTTGTATTCGCGGGCAATTTCAAGAGTCTGTGTACCGATTGAGCCTGTTGACCCCAATACCGCTATTTTTCTTTTCAAATTCCATTTGTCTTTTCTCCAATTAATTTGACATTCCCTACATAACTCCAAAAATTACCATCGGCAATATATACATAATAGGTGCTATAAACATAACGCTGTCAAATCTGTCCATAACTCCGCCGTGACCCGGGAATATCCAACCGAAATCTTTTATTCCTGTATCGCGTTTGATAGCCGAAGCAATCAAATCGCCGAGCTGTGACAATGCACCGCCTACAAGACCGTAAACCGCACCCTCAACAACTACATTGCTCCACGTCAACATATTTGTATCAAATACATTTTTTTCACAATCAATAGATATACAATACATATAACCATTGCACCGACAACACCGCCGACAGAGCCTTCAACCGTTTTATTTGGGCTGACGTGAGGTATCAGTTTGTGTTTGCCTAAAAATCTGCCTGTAAAATACGCAAACGTATCACACGACCACGCACATATAAATGTTAAAAAGCATTGTTGCTGTATCAAATGTTTCTTTTGCAAGCCACACGCAACTCATCGAAAGTACAATATATATAGTTAAGAAACCGTTTGAAAGTATATCCTTATAATTTCTTTTACCGTGCTTTTGCCACTACTGTAATCATATGCAGTGCTATGATAAAAATTATACCTATTGACGCAGTTGCCCATGCAAAAAGTATCCCACTCTATTGCTTTACAAAAAATAAATTGATGACATCAATATAACAGCCGAAATAAATCCGATAGTTTTCATACCCAAATCGGCTTTTGTCGCACTGTAACACTCATATAGCATAAATAATATAACCGCCGCAAGTGCAACTGTAAAGACATATCGGCGGTAAAAAACAGTATACCAACAAATACCGCCAATGCCACCACCGACGTTATAATTCTCTTAACCATTTTTACACACCCCCAAATCTTCTGCCTCTGTTTTGAAAATCGATTATAGCCTTATGTAAATCAGCCGGTTTAAAATCAGGCCATAGCTTATCGGTAAACCACATTTCCGCATAGCTTACCTGCCAAAAGCATAAAGTTTGACAATCTCTGCTCACCGCTTGTTCTGATAAGCAAGTCAACGTCAGGCTGATTTGCGGTATACAAATAACTTGAAAAAACTTCATCGTCAATATCATCAACATTCTGCTTGCCGTCCTTAACGTCCTTACAGATATTTTTTACCGCATTGACAATTTCTTCACGACCGCCGTAGTTAAGAGCGATATTCATAACAATTCCTGTATTATTCTTTGTAAAATTCTCTGTCTTTATAATCTGCCGGCAAATTTCTTCGGACAGACCTTTTCTTGAACCGATTACACGAATAACGACATTCTCTCCCGAAAAGAGTTTTTCGGCATTTCTCGAGATAGTCAAGCAAAAGCGACATAAGATAGTCAACTTCTTCTTTCGGTCGTTTCCAATTTTCCGTTGAAAAAGCATATACCGTTATATACTTTACACCGAGATTATTTGCCTCTGTGATAATTTTTTTCAGTGAATCCGCTCCGGCACTGTGTCCGGCACTTCTCGGCAAGCCTCTTTTTTTTCGCCCATCTGCCGTTACCGTCCATTATAATTCCGATATGCTGCGGAAGTCTTGACATATCTATTTCATTGATTTTCTTTTTCTTTTGAAAAAAACATACGATACCTCTATTTAGCACAATACCGGCAGACTTAGCCTGCCGGTCATATGCGTAGTGATTTTAATTATCAAACCTCAAGGATTTCTTTTTTCCTTTGCGGCACTGATATTATCAATTTCTTTAATATACTTATCTGTCAAGTTTTGTATATCCTTTTCTGTTTCTTTCAAATCGTCCTCTGTGATTTCGCCGTCTTTCTTCATAGCCTTGTACTTATCCATTGCGTCACGTCTTGCATTACGGATTTGTACCTTTGCTTCTTCTGTATACTTCTTTACAGTCTTAACAAGTTCTTTTCTTCTTTCCTCTGTCAGCGGAGGGAAGTTAAGTCTTATAACCTTACCGTCATTTTGAGGTGCTATACCAATATCAGACGCATTGATTGCCTTTTCGATTTCCTTTAAAACGCTTGCGTCCCAAGGTTGAATAACAAGTAATCTCGGTTCAGGTGATGAGATTGAACCTACCTGTTGGACAGGCGTCATTGTACCGTAGTAATCAATAGCAACTTTATCAAGTACAGACGCGTTTGCACGTCCTGCACGGATTGTCTTTAATTCACCCGCATAACCGTTTATTCTTTTTTCCATCTTTTCTTCAATTTCAGGATACTTACCCATTTTAAAATTCCTCCTTAAATATATCAATTAATCTTAAAGTTTACCCTCATTATTTACAAGTGTACCGATTTTTTTCGCCTTTTACCGCTCTTACAATGTTTTCAGGGTCGCTAAGACCGAAAACAAGTATAGGCATATTATTATCACGACACATTGATGCCGCAGTTGAATCCATTACGCCGAGATTTTTTGAAAGTATATCACTGAATGAAAGTACATCATATTTCTTTGCGTCAGGATTTATATTAGGGTCGCTGTCATATACTGCATCAACTTTCTTTTGCAAGTAATATAACCTGTGAATCTGTTTCAACTGCACGAAGTGCGGCGGCTGTATCTGTTGACATAAACGGATTACCTGTTCCGCAGCCGAATATTACTACTCTGCCCTTTTTCAAGATGTCTTTCAGCCTTACCTCTGATATAAGGTTCTGCCACCTGTCGCATTTCAATCGCAGTCTGCACTCTTGTAGGTACATTGCAGTTTTCAAGTGCACTGCAAAGTGCCAACGCATTTATCGCAGTTGCAAGCATACCCATATGGTCAGCTCTTGTTCTGTCCATATTTTCACTGCTTCGTCCTCTCCAGATATTTCTCCGCCTACAACGATTGAAACCTGTACACCCATGTCCACAATTTTCTTTATGTTCTCACTGATATGTGCAATAGTATGCTCATCAAGTCCAAATCCATTTGTTCCCGCAAGTGCCTCTCCGCTTATTTTTAAAAAGCAATCTCTTATACTTTGCTCTCATCTATGGTATCCTCCTTAAATTGTTATTCATATTGTATAATATTATACCAAAAACTTTCACAAAAAAGCAATATAGAATTGTCATTTAATTATAGTTTTTGCACTATTAAAGTCTTTGTGCAAGCTTTTCAACATTTTCACGTCTGAATTCTTCAAATCTGTCCTCTTCTATCGCCTTTCTGATGCGTTCCATAAGCTCATTATAAAAATACAAATTATGAAGAACTGCCAATCTCATTCCAAGCATTTCTTTTGCCTTGAACAAATGTCTTATATATGCTCTCGTATAGTGCTGACAAGCAGGACAACCACATTCTTCGTCAATCGGTCTTGTATCAAGTTCATATTTTTGGTTCATTAAATTCATTGTGCCGTTTCTTGTAAAGATAAATGCGTGCCTTGCGTTTCTTGACGCGATAACACAGTCAAAGAAGTCTACACCTCTTGCAACCGATTCAATAATATTTGACGGTGTTCCGACACCCATTAAGTATCTCGGCTTATTTACAGGTGCATGAGGAAGTACAACATCAAGAATATGATACATTTCTTCGTGGCTCTCGCCAACCGCCAAACCGCCTATCGCATATCCCGGTAAATCAAGTTCCGCAATCCTCTGCATATGCTCAATTCTTATATCATCGAAAGTTCCGCCTTGATTAATACCGAAAAGCATTTGATTTTTGTTAATTGTATCGTCAAGCGAATTAAGTCTTTCCATCTCTTTTTTACAACGAACAAGCCATCTGTACGTTCTGTCGCATGAGTCCTTTACATATTTGTACGGTGCGGGATTTTCAATACATTCGTCAAATGCCATTGCTATTGTAGACGCAAGGTTTGACTGTATCTGCATACTTTTCTTCAGGTCCCATAAATATTTTGTGACCGTCAATATGTGAATTAAAGCTGACGCCTTCTTCTGTTATTTTTCTCAAACCTGCAAGTGAAAACACCTGAAAACCTCCGCTGTCCGTTAAAATAGGTCTGTCCCAATTCATAAATTTGTGAAGCCCGCCAAGCTGTTTTATAACTTTGTCGCCGGGTCTTAAATGTAAATGATAGGTATTTGAAAGTTCAACCTGGCAGCCTATCTCTTTTAAATCCATTGTACTTACCGCACCTTTTATTGCCGCTATTGTTCCGACGTTCTGAAAAACGGGTGTCTGTACAACTCCGTGTACCGTATGAAATTCGCCGCGTCTTGCATTTCCGTCAGTATGCAAAATTTTAAACATTTCGTATCTCCTTTATTTTATAAGCATCGCGTCGCCAAATGAAAAAAATCTGTATTTTTCCTGTACCGCTGTTTTATAGGCATTCAGCACATTTTCTCTGCCTGCCAAAGCACTTAAAGCATTATAAGTGTTGATTCAGGCAAGTGGAAGTTTGTTATAAGCGCATCTATAACGTGAAATTCCTTACCCGGATAAATAAATATATTCGTCCAACCTGTTTTTGTTCAAGTTTTTCGTTTTCCATTCCGACCGTTTCCAAAACTCTTGTAGCAGTTGTTCCGACAGAAATTACACGTTTACCGTTTGATTTTGTTTTATTTACAAATCGGCTGTTTCCTGCGGAAGTATATAAAATTCCGAGTGCATTTTATGTTCAAGTATATCGTCGGCTTTAACAGGTCTGAATGTTCCTAGTCCGACGTGAAGTGTTACATAACCTATATTAACGCCTTTTGCCTTAATCTTTTCAAGCAATTCGGGTGTAAAGTGAAGTCCTGCCGTAGGTGCCGCCGCACTGCCGGGATTTTTTGCATACACTGTTTGGTATCTGTTTTTATCTTCAAGTTTATGTGTTATATAGTGAGGCAGAGGCATTTCTCCGAGTTTATCCAAAACCTCCTCAAATACTCCCTCATACTCAAACTTAACAAGTCTGTTACCGTCATTTATAACGTCCAAAAACCTCTGCTTTAAGCTCACCGTTGCCAAAAACAAATCTTGCACCGGGTTTAGCTTTTCTGCCAGGTTTCAAAATCACTTCCCAAGTATCAAGCGTATGCTTATGCAAAAAGCAAAAATTCAATAGCACCGCCCGTACCCTCCTTTTTGACCGTACAGACGCGCCGGGAGTACCTTTGTATCATTCAATATAAGTGCATCACCCTCATTTAGTTCATCGACTATATCATAAAAAATGCTTATGCTCAATTTCACCTGTATTTTTATCAAGTATCATAAGCCTTGAAGAACTTCTGTCCTTTAAAGGTTCTTGTGCAATAAGTTCTTCGGGCAAGTCATAATAAAAATCCGTTCTTTTTCAAAATAATTACCTCTTTTTTCTGTTCATTTTAGATTACATTATACCAAAAAAATAAGGTTGTTGCAATAGTTTGCGACAACCTTATTAAATTTTAAGAAATTCTTTTTTAGCTATACCAAAAGCATATTCTGTTCGTCACCACCCATACCGAGTGCCTTACGGCTTCCTATACCCCTAATAACACGAATAATGAATTAACTTTTTTTAATAACAACTGCTATAATCACCGTGAATTTTAAAAGACACACTTTCCGTCATACCTGTCAATTATTTATGTAAAATTTTTATTTAGCAAAATGTATAATACAGAAAATTAAGGAAACAATACTAAATACTACAATGTATATGGAGGAACACAAAATGAATCAACAACAAAAAAGGAAACAAAAAGCTACCAAGCTTTTACATAGCACTTTGTTGCTGTGTATTGGCAATCGGTATAGCCGGTTATTTTACCGAAAGACACAATTCAGACTCATCAAGTATGCTAAGCAATGAGATAGCCGATAACAGTGGCAGCGAAGTTTTTTTCGGATTCAACCGACAAATTCACATCTTCCGCTCTGAACGTTTCAGAAGATGAAACCTCAAGAGGCTTCATCAGCAAATGTAGAAGAGAGTTCGGAAGTTGTATCTGATACCGAAACCGCTCAAAGTACCGACACTCAAACCGATATGCCTGTTATGTCCGAGCAACAAGTACCTGTTGAGGACTATGCAGTCAACAATCCCGACGTTGACCAAACCGCAGTTATCGTATCATCCGAACAACCTGCATTTATTATGCCTGTAAACGGAAATACACTTGAAGGATATTCGGACAAATTAAAATACAACGAACAGCTTTCCGATTGGCGTACCCACAACGGCATTGACATTGCCGTCAACACAGGTTGCAGTGTACAAGCCGTCGCTGACGGCGTTATTGACGAAACAGGCAAAGACGCAATGGGCGAATATGTAATAATATCTCACGCCGCAGGATTTATAACGAAATATATGGGACTTGAAAATATTGAAAATCTCACTGTAGGTAAAGAAATAAAATCAGGCGAAGTTATCGGAACGTCAGGTAAATGTACCGGTGAAAATGTGACCGATCCGCATATTCACTTTGAAATGTCAAAGACGGAGTTTTGGTAAACCCAACCGACTACCTTCCTCAACAATAAAAAGCAAAAATGAGCCTGTCGACAAAATGTCGACAGGCTCATTTCTACTATCTGTTATTATAAAAATGCAACATATGATTTATATGCCATATATACGTCACTTTTGCTGTAACTTCAAACGGTGCGTGCATTGAAAGTACAGGAACACCGCAGTCAATAACGTCCATATTAAGATTAGCAACGTACTGTGCGATTGTACCGCCGCCGCCTTGATCAACCTTACCGAGTTCGCTTGTTTGCCAAATAACTCCGTTATCGTCAAGTATCTTACCTATTTCATAAACAAATTCGGCAGACGCGTCTGACGACGACTCCGACTTACCTCTTGCACCTGTATACTTCATAAGCACCATACCATAAAGCCTGCAAATGCCGCATTACGTTTTTCGTATACGGATTCATAGTTCGGATCGACTGCCGCACCGACGTCCGATGACAAGCAAGCTGAATTTTCTATTGTTGTATTATAATCGGTAATTGTGCAGTTGCCGTTAATCTTTTCAATAATTTCCGCAAGAGTCATTTCAAAGAATGCACTAAGCATACCCGTATTACCCGTTGAACCGATTTCTTCTTTATCAACAAGGATTGCAAGTGCTGTCTTTTTAGGGATTTTCAACAGCGAATATACCCTTTTAATGTAGTAAATGCACACACTCTGTCATCTTGACCGTATGCACCGACAAAGCTTTCGTCAAGTCCGACATTCTTAGCCTTGAAAGCAGGTACAATTTCAATTTCGGCACTTAAGAAATCTCTTTCTGTTATGCCGTATTTTTCGTTAAGATGTTTCAAAAAATCGCGAACTTAACCTTTTCGCTTACATCTTCCGATTTAACAGGCATACCGCCTATAAGAATATTTAAGATTTTCTCCCTCTATTCCGTCAATCATCTTCTTTGTCATTTGATCTTTTAGCCAAATGCGGCAAAAGGTCTGTCACGCAAAAATACAGGGTCGTTTTCATTTTTCACCTATATTTAATGTCACCTTTTACCCTCTTTTGTAAAGATAACACCGTGCATAGCAAGAGGAATTGCAGTCCATTGATACTTCTTAATACCGCCGTAATAATGCGTTTTCAAAAGTGCCATATCATTGCTTTCATATAGCGGATTTTGCTTTAAGTCAAGTCTTGGTGAATCGATATGTGCTCCGACAAGATTTACACCGTTTTTAATATCTTCACTGCCGATAACCGCAAGTAAAATATTTTTGTTTCTGTTAATCTTTTAAACCTTATCTCCCGCCTTTAACTGCTTTACTGAATTAATATTCTTAAATCCGTGAAGTTCAGCCATTTTTATCGACTTTTCAACGCATTCACGTTCTGTCTTTCCCTCATCAAGAAATTCGCGATATTCGTCGCAAAGTTCAAACATTTCCTTATATTCCTGTTCACTCAAATTCTCATACACATTTTTTCTTTTGTATGATAATTCATTAAATAACTCTTTATCTGTCATATAAATCATAACCTTTTCTGTCCGCTGATAAAAAAATAATATACGCGGCTTATTGCGGACGAATAAGACGTCATTTATTTTTATTATTGACACTCATTATACCACAAATACAAAAAAAATAGTCTACATAAAACGAATTTCTTATTTCATATTTTTTTTCTTGATTGTTTTAATTCCGTGCATTTTGACCATAATGTAATATATAAAAAGTTATGCTCTGTGCAACTCTGTCAAGTATGTAATTATGCAGATAAATATGGATTTTGTCACTTGATAAATTTATAACAACGTGATATAATATCTAATATGGATATTAATAAAAAAAAGACAATAATCTTATTGTCACAGGTTTAAAAAGATTTTTAACTTACACCATATATTTGATTGCGGTCAATGCTTTCGTTTTAATGCAGTAAGCGAGAATTCATATTTCGGCATTGCAAAGAACAAGGCTCTTTTTAATATCGCAAAATGATGATGAAGTTATATTTACGATACAACTGAAGACGATTTTAAGAATATTTGGTATGATTACTTTGATTTAAACCGCGACTACAGCGAAATCAAGAGCAGATTATCCAATGACCCGATTATGAAAGAAGCTGTTTCATACGGTGACGGTATTCGTATACTTAACCAGGATTTATGGGAGGCTGTTATTTCTTTCATCATTTCGGCAAGCAACAATATTCCGCGAATCAAAGGCATTATAGAAAGACTTTGCGAAAACTTCGGAAAACAAATAAGTTATATGGGCAAAAACGTACAACGTTCCCCGATACCGATACGATATATTCTCTTTCAAAAGAAGATTTATCGGTTATCCGTTCCGGTTTTCGTGACAAATATATAATGGACGCCGCAGACAAATTCAAGAGCGGCACTCTTACGGAAGAATATATAAAATCACTGTCAACTCCGGACGCCAAAAAGCATTAATGACTATTAACGGTGTCGGCAACAAGGTCAGCGACTGTATACTTTTATTCGGTCTTGGCAGAGTCGACTCATTCCCCGTTGACGTTTGGATTAAACGCATAATGGAATACTGTTATTTTGACGGTGAACAAAGCATACCTGCAATATCCGCATTTGCCGAAAAGCATTTCGGCGATATAGGCGGTTTTGCTCAGCAATATCTATTCTTCTATGCAAGAGAAAACAAAATTGGCACTGAATAATCACTTTTCAGCCCACATTAAAAGTGATTTTAAGACAAGTATATCGTGGGCTGAAAGGATTTGAATTTCAGAGTGTTAGTAGATTTAAAAAGAATAGTAGCATATATATGTCCTTTCTGTTCAAATATGTCGTCAAAATCACTTTCAATATTTAATTTTTCGGGTAAAGACAAGGTTCAGCTTATATGCCCCTACTCACGGCTGTCACGAAACCTGTGTTACAATAGCCGAAAAACACGATAAATACAAATTTGACATCGAATGTCCGATATGCGGTGACAACCATTCGTACACAACAACAAAAAAGAAAACTTTTTGGAACAAACCGCTGTTAACATACAAATGTCCCGTTGCGGGAATAGATGTATTTTTTGCCGGCGAAAAAGATTTGGTTGAAAATATGCTTAACGAAAACACTGATATGTTTTCAGACATTCTCGATGAATTCGACGATGACGACAGCGATATTTCTTTTTAACTTGATTTATGCAATTATCGAACGTCTGCACGCCTTGCAGGAATCACACAATATTTCATGTGCATGCGGAAGTGAAGATATTGAATTAAACATTATAAATGGCAACATTATTCTGACGTGTCTGCAATGCAAAAAATCAAAAGCCATCGAGACAACAGAAGAAACTTTAACACGATTATTAAATGCAAAAGCAATTATAATCGGTAAATAATTTTGAATATAAATTAAATTTATATATATTTATTTTATTTATTTTAAGGAGGACTTTAAAATGATAGTTTCAGCAACTGAAATGCTAAAAAGGCAGTTGAAGGCAAGTATGCCGTAGGTCAGTTCAACATCAACAATCTTGAATGGACAAAGGCTATACTTCTAACAGCTCAGGAAAACAACTCACCTGTAATTTTGGTGTATCTGAGGGTGCAGGTAAGTATATGACAGGTTTTAAGACTGTTGCGGCAATGGTTAAGGCAATGATTGAAGAACTTAACATCACTGTTCCTGTTGCTCTTCATCTTGACCACGGAACATATGAAGGATGCTACAAATGTATCGAGGCAGGTTTCTCATCAGTAATGTTTGACGGTTCACACTTCCCTATCGAAGAAAATATCGCAAAGACATCTGAGCTTGTAAAAGTTTGCCACGAAAAAAAAGGTCTTTCAATCGAGGCTGAAGTCGGTTCAATCGGCGGCGAAGAAGACGGCGTTATAGGTGCAGGCGAAATTGCTGACCCTAACGAATGTAAGAAAATCGCCGATCTTGGCGTTGACTTGCTTGCAGCAGGTATCGGTAACATTCACGGTAAGTATCCTGCAAACTGGAAAGGTCTTGACTTTGACGCTCTTGCAAAAACAAAGGAACTTATCGGCGACCTTCCGCTTGTTCTTCACGGCGGTACAGGAATTCCAGATGATATGATTCAAAAAAGGCAATTTCACTTGGTGTTGCAAAAATCAATGTTAATACAGAGTGTCAGCTATACTTCCAAGAGGCTACAAGAAAGTATATTGAAGAAGGCAAAGACCTTGAAGGTAAAGGTTTTGACCCAAGAAAACTTCTTGCTCCAGGTTTTGAGGCTATTAAAGTTATTGTTAAAGAAAAGATGGAACTTTTCGGTTCAATCAACAAAGCATAATTTTAGTAATGAACAAACACCCCTTATCATACTATTTGATAAGGGGTGTATTTTTATGATTAAAAACTAAAAATTTTCTCGGTTGTAATATTCGTTTCTCTGCTTTACTGCGGTATTCTCGGAATTGTTTTCAATTCCGTTTCAAGTGTTCCCGTTCTTTCGGTGAATATTTCCAACGGTGTTGATATGCCTATTATTATGTACCACAGCGTATTGAAAGACACCAATTTATCAGGGAAATACATTGTCACTCCCGACACATTGAAAAACGATATTAATTTTTTTGAAAAACAAAGGCTACACCTTTGTTTCCGCACAAGAATTAATCGACTATACTAACGGCACGTCCAAACTTCCCTGACAAACCCGTTATGCTCACATTTGACGACGGTTTTTATAACAACTACGGTTACGTTATGCCTATACTTTCAGAGTATGACGCAAAAGCGGTTATTTCTGTTGTGGGAAGTTATACCGATGAATATTCCAAAAGTAATATCGCAAATATGACATACGGTTATGTACGTTGGAGCGAGGTTTATGATATGTTTATTGACAAGCGTGTTGAAGTCGGCAATCACTCCTACGATTTTCATGGCTCAAATAATCACGGCAGAAACGGTTCAAAAGCGTAACAGCGGCGAAAGCGAAGATACATACAGGAATATATTTGTTGACGACACACAAAAAAGCCCAAGACAGATTTATGACAAAAACAGGCTTTGCACCGATTATATATACATACCCTTTCGGTGCTTACAGTGAAGAAACCACTGATATGTTAAAATCAATGGGATTTAAGATGAGTTTAACTTGTAACGAAGGAATTAATCATATAACCGATGCCGATTCATTGTTTATGCTAAAAAGATATAACCGTCCAAGCGGTATTTCCACCGCTGACTTTTTGCAAAAATGGGTATAGACTAAAAAAAATTAAGCAAGGCTTTGCCTTGCTTAATTTTATTTTTATCGTCTTTATTCTCTTTTGCGTCTTTGTTCTCTTTTTCTTGTAAGCATATAATACTCTACCGCTTCATACTTATCAAGAGCATTTGAAGTATCTTCATCTCTGCTTACCCAGTTGATCCCACACCCA
>VOFK01002743.1_pt1 | contig 22784 bp, 30 predicted proteins | sample 5384121 | NCBI WGS metagenome assembly VOFK01 (sample SAMN12384730, study PRJNA508395) | human gut metagenome | isolation source: healthy gut J | host: Homo sapiens | reverse complement strand
TGCCACGTATTGTTTGAAGCAATACCTCGCGCGTCGCGGTCGCACGTTATCTTCAAATGACGAGGCATCACGGCGGCAACAAATCTGTTGGGAATAAGCGGGAGTGATGTTGTTTTCGCGATCTGCTCGACAAGCCGGTGTAAACTACCAGCCTATCCGCAAGTACAAGAGTGCCGGGCAGCTTGCATGTCAAGAACGCGCCAAGCCTCCCAGAATATGGAGCAGAATAAGGCGGAGTTGTCTATTCCCATGTGGGAAATTCGGGTGTGAGCGTGGACTCACTCAACTACTTCATCGATCACCTTTCCATAGCCCTTCCTGAAGATAAGGAGCCACAACCCGCCGACGAGGCTCTCTCCGTTGAGTGAATATAGGGGAAACTCGCCGACCTGGCCGGCGGGGCGAAGCTACAAGGATGTTTCATCCCGTTCTGCGACTATGCCGCCGCCAAGGCAACGCCGAACCTGACCGCCAAACATCGCCGTCATCTATGCCAACGGAATATCCCTTGAGCAGGACGACCCGAACAACATCAGCGGAACCGTTTCGCCGGCATCATCGCCAAGGTAAGGGCGGACTCAACCGTCAAGGCTGTCATGTTCAGGGTCAACTCTCCTGTACAGCGCTGGCTGCCAGCAAGATCAAGGAAGAGATCGGTCCCCTCACAGAGCAATCGCTTCTGGTCATCGCCTCTCAGCGGTGACCTGCCGGCTTCTGATCTCAACAGCTGATATTCTTCAAACGCGACTCCTTCTCCCGGCTCACCGGTGTGTTCTCCGCCATCCCTGTAGTTTGGGAAGACTCTAAAGGACATAGCGCGTGAATATGATTGCCGGTCAAAAGTCCCAATAAGCATTCCGGATATGCTTTTTGCTGACCCGTCCGTTTGACGCCGGGACAGCCTGTGATGTGGTGGGTCTTGTTGGTTTTATCTGCAGTCAGTTTTGTATATGTCAGAGGGGACGTTATTATGACTTCCTTTGAGATTGCTCAGGGACGTACCTGGGACCGGATGATACTTTTTAGATCTGGTGCTCGTGATTGTATCGAACGTTGAGGATGAGGTATGCGGGTGTCGATGGCTTCGGACGCCGATATTGAGAACTGGTAGTAGCAGAGTGCCTTAAACCTTGACGATTATGGAGCAGTTGTTGCAGTTTTGGCGGAGGCAAGGCCGCCGGCCAACGCATTCGGCTTGAACTCCGGGAGGGCGTGGCGAAGAATTCTGTTTATTCTGGCAGAGTGTGGCGAAAGGGTGAGACCGCGAGAATGCCGAGATAGAGATCGATGGAAGATTACCGTGACGGTGGCTGGCCTTCGTCACGAGTCGTCGATGCGATGACCTCCAGGTGCCTTCGTGAGGGCCTCTTAATATCAAGTTTAATGTCCCGAACGGTCACTGAGCTTGCAGCCAAGCATTCCAGCGGGCATCCGCCTGGTTGCCAATGTCTTTTTGTGGGGGGGAGATCCAAGTTAAGTCTCCTATGCTTGGTTCACGTCCTCAAATCGTCCGGACAGTTTGTACGGGAATTTTATTCCGTTCAATGAATAGTGTTCCGGCTTGTTGAGTGGTTGTCTGCCGCGGGTGCATGGCTCCGGGATAACAATCTCCTGAGCCAGTCAGGAAGATTTTCAAACAAGTCTTGCTGACGACGGAACCGTCAGTTTTGAGTGGTCAGAGACCGTTGGACCATGGAAAAGGATATATCTCTGTTCTTGGCCGAAAGTTTCATTGTCAATAACAGCGCTATTACCATTGCCGCGCGGCCCTCCGCCGAAACCGAACGGACATATTCACGCTAAGGATTGAACCTGCGCGAATTGCTCCATATCTCGTTCAACGTTGTCAGAAATCTGTTTTGAAATTTAACCCTTCCGAAAAAGTGGAATATACTTATTTGTATGGTGCCAAAAGCTAGGTGAATCGGTGCTGTCTCGTGCCAACATTGTGCCTGTGCGATACGGCATATTCACAGAGAAGTGTTTATGTTTCAAGTCCGAACCCAGAAGGGACTACCGCGTCTGGCAACATACCAGAACTGGCACAGAGCCACGCAACTGCTCCCGACAGACCTCCGCGAACCAAGTGTAACGCAGCCTCCTCGCCGCTATCTCTTGATGCTCACGCCATTCGAGGCGGCATATTCCTTGGTGTCAAAATCTTTCTTTATGAATATCACGCCGTGGCTTTCGGCCCATGCCCTGACAAGAGTCTCGTCCGAGTCACTCTCCTCTCCCCTCAGGTGGAAATTGCAGTGAGCCAGCGCGAAACACCTCCTGACCGAGGAATTGAGAAACAGCTCCGCCATACACATCGAGTCAACCCCGTTGCTGACAGCCAAAAGAACCGCCTCTCCATCCAGAAGCAAGTTCCGCTTTCAAGATTCTATCAAAACGTTCCTGCATATTCAGGAATTTTATTTCTTGCTTTGAACTGTACGAAGCCGAACTGAGAGCCTTCCCACGGTAGCTTCCTGAACATCATGTGGCAGTAGTTCACACGGATGTTCTTCGGACTTCGAGGTGTTTGAGAACGTTTGCAGATGCGTCTGAGTTCCTAGTGATTTTGTCATTGACCTTGACCTTGGCATCATGTTAAGCAATCAGAACTCTGGCTTGTTTATGGCTGAAGCTTCCAAAGTCTATCCTAAGTATCCCTCAGTGCCTGTTTCTTTCCTCCCATACCATGTCTTTTTCGCAGCTTCGGTCTGGACGATTGTGAAGCTTCCTGTGAAGGGTTGCTGTCGGCCATTGCTCGGTTTGTTATCTGTGATTTGATGGTGCCTCCCTTGTGGTTGCAATGCATGGGTAGTCTAATCTGGTGAGCCAAATCTGAGATCTGCGTTTTAGTAAAGAAAAGTCTTTGTTGCCTTGTAAGCCCCCAGAACAATCTCGAGCGAGATCCGGTCCTTGTTCTTCTGGATGATCGGCTTGTCGGCGGAATAAAAGGAATCCGTAGTCCAGCTGGAATGGTTGTTCCAGTACTTCTCACCTTTCTTCCACTTCGCGTTGCCATCAATGTAGGCGCTCAACGCATAGTTGTTGTAACCTCCCTTCGCCCAGTTCGTTGAAACTACTCTGGACAAAGTTCAGGTTCGTCATCAACGACTTGTTCCAATAGTCCGGTTTCGAGCCACGACCTTTGTCTCCTCTGTCTGTGTCAGAAGCTTTTGCGGCGGCCGCCGCGGCTGACTGGGCGTTTCTCCATGTCGTGTCCGTCTGCGCCGGCGCAGCGAGAGACACGAGAGCGAGAGCCACAGACAGCAAACACAGCGCGTCTTATTGATTTCACGTTCATAGTCAGTTTATTATATTCATTTAATATGAGATGGCAAACACCACCCTCTGCTTTGAAGGTTTGCCGGAGTAGATGTCCTTGCCCTCCTCCTCCTCGCAGACAAAGCTGTCCACAGGGATGCAACGGATCGTGGCCTTTGTCTCGTCCTTGATCTTCTGCTCGGTCTCGGCCGTGCCGTCCCAATGGCAGAGCAGGAACTTGCCTGTGCCGATCTTGGCCTTGAAATCCTCCCAGTCGTCGCACTTCTCAACGTGTGACGCGCGGAAGTCGAACGCCTTCTGGTAGATGGTCTTCTGGATGTCGTCCAGAAGGGCGGCGATTGACTTGTCAAGCCCCTCAAGGGCGACAGTCTGCTTCTCCAGGGTGTCTCTTCTGTGAACCTCTACAGTGCCGTTCTCCAGGTCACGAGGTCCCATAGCCAGACGTACAGGGACTCCCTTGAGCTCCCACTCGGCGAACTTGAATCCAGGACGCAGGGTGTCACGGTCATCAATCTTGACAGTATGTCCTTCGGCCTCAAGGGCTTTCTTCAACTGAGCCATCTTGTCCAAGATCTTCGTGTGATCCTCTTCGGTCTTGTAGATCGGAACCATAACGACCTGGATAGGGGCTAGAGCCGGCGGAAGGACAAGTCCGTTGTCATCGCCGTGAGCCATCACGAGGGCTCCCATAAGCCTCGTGGAAACGCCCCAGGATGTGGCCCACACGTACTGCTGCAGGCCTTCCTTGTCTGTATATTTCACATCGAACGACTTGGCGAAGTTCTGGCCGAGGAAATGAGATGTTCCGGCCTGGAGAGCCTTCCCGTCCTGCATCATCGCCTCGATGGTAAGGGTGTCGAGCGCGCCGGCGAATCTCTCGTTAGGACTCTTGTGTCCCACGATCACAGGCAGAGCCATAAACTCACGGGCGAACTTCGCGTACACCTGAACCATTCTCTGTGCCTCTTCCTGAGCCTCCTGCGAGGTCGCGTGGGCCGTGTGGCCCTCCTGCCAAAGGAATTCGGCGGTGCGGAGGAAAAGCCTTGTGCGCATCTCCCAGCGGACAACGTTAGCCCACTGGTTGCACATGATAGGGAGATCCCTCCATGATGTGATCCAGTTCTTATATGTGCTCCAGATGATGGTTTCGGAGGTAGGTCTTACGATAAGCTCTTCCTCAAGCTTCGCGGACGGATCCACGACAACGCCCTTTCCGTCAGGGTCGTTCATAAGCCTGTGATGGGTGACGACGGCGCACTCCTTGGCGAATCCCGCCACGTGCTCGGCCTCCTTGCTGAAGAAGGACTTAGGAATGAAAAGCGGGAAATAGGCGTTCACAGCGCCGGTTTCCTTGAACATTGTGTCCAAAGCGTGCTGCATCTTCTCCCAGATCGCGTAGCCATAAGGCTTAATGACCATACATCCCCTGACGGCGGACTGCTCCGCCAAGTCTGCCTTAACAACCAGATCATTGTACCACTGAGAATTAGTTCTCAGACCTTTTTTGTCACTTCCTTTGCCATATATTCTTTGCTGTTTTTGTCAATTATTCTTATTATTGTGCAATATTCCGAAAGGTATGGATTTTGTTCACTAGAGAACATTTGTGTGGCCGACACCTTTGGATACGGCCACGAAGTTACGAATTAATTGTCAAATATAGGAGATTCAGAAATGAAAACACGCACAATCCTCTTTATCTCGGCGCTTCTGGCACTGACTTCGTGCGGTTCAGCGGCGCGGTTTGCCAGTGATGCTTCCAGGCAGAAGTATCAGGATGGAATCTACTATACATCCAATGCCAAGGTCCATCGAGCCGAGGAGGCAGCCTCCGCAAATGACGAGGAGACCGACCTTCTTGTGGCAAAGACAAAGAACTCCCCTGATCTTCATGAAGAGCGGAGAAGAAGGGTTGACACTCTGTTCATCCCTTGAGAACAAAGCGTGGCGAGAATAGATTTCAACAACACTGACAACACCACATCCGTTTCATCATTTCCTTACGACAACGGTTTCAACACCTGGGCCGCCTACCAAATCGTACGCGACATCCTCGGTATTCTCGGAACCCGGTCCTACTTACACCTCGATTCATTGCGTGCAACTCCGACCATGGTGGCTGGTACCGTCACCGTCATGCACCTTTGGTGACAGCCATGGATATTCTTGTGGGGTGGGGCAATCCGTATTGCCAGCTGATGGTACGCACCCTGGCACTAGATCCTGCAATGGTACTATAGCGGATGGCAATGGTGCTGCATGGCGGCTGGCACGGCGGCCGGGTACGTTTTATCCTCGTGGTACATGACGGGTCAGTGGGCTACGGCCATCATCACCACCACGACCGTGACTTCGGTCCCTGGCAGCGACGCTTTACGCTCCACGTCTTAGCACAAATCGGCTCGTGTTGCAGAAGCGAAGCGGAATCGTCCCTTCCCTCAAGCAGCGCCGGAGTGAGAAGTCTCCTCAATGGACCAGATCAAGAAGCGGCATCGGATCATCAAGGCATCCTCAATGTCAGCGAGATCACCACAAGGTTCAAGTTTCGGCGACGACAAAGCGGGCACAAGGTCATCAACACTGTCTCGGTCACGGCCATCCAGGTTCGTAAGATCTCTCTCATCGCGCAAAGATCATTCCTCGGTAATGCCTGTGCCTGACAGAAACCTCATCCGTCAGGGTCATCGGTCGGCGGGTGCACTGCCAGATCCAGCGACTGCATCCTCATGCCCGGGACTCTCTACCGGCTCATCTTCAGTCGTGGTCAATCTTACGGCATGGCAGTGGTGCCAAAGTTCGCTTCATTCCTCTTTCATCTCGTGACGATACTCAAGACCGGCAGCGGTAGCAGAAGCTCAAGCGAACAATCCAGCGATGCATGTACTACGTGATCGCTGGCAGAAGTTCCTCACCGTGCAGTTGCTGCTCCGGGATTTCTCCCTTGGGCTGCCTGTCAAGCACGATTATTTCCCTTCCGGCTCGCGACGAGGAGCTCAAGCAGCTACCCAATGTGCAGGGAGCTCCGAAGTTCATATTCTTCCGGCAGCTCGCCACGTAGCAGCGGCTACCAGGTGGCGGTTTCTCCGGCGGTGATCATCCAGAAGCTCAGGAGTGTTCGTACGGCGGAGGAGGCGGCTCCAGAAGCGGTGGCGGAAGAAGGTAACCATTAAAAACAATAGAAATAATGAGAAAGGCAACATTCACTGCGCTTTTTGTCATTGACCGCCGTAGCGGCCGGGGCGCAGACTATGTACGACGGCTGACATTCAGCCAGAACAACTACTACGGAACGGCAAGGTCGATAGGTATGGGCAACGCGATGACGGCTGTCGGCGGCGACCCGGTCAATCGGTATCAATCCGGCGGGATCGCCGTGGCGGGATACTCCCAGTTCTCACGATCACGCCGAATCTCACGCCTCAGTTCGGATGAACTCATCCTACAGCGCCTACCCCTGCCGGAGGAGTTGACAAATTCTCCAATGAGACGCGCAGAGTCTCACCAGATTCTCGATGCCGAACATCGGTGCTAAGATTCAACTGGAAACCGGCAGCGGGAGCGGTCTGACCGCCATCATCACTTGTGGATTTGTCGTCAACGGACGAACAATTTTCACCGGCAAGATGATGGCAGGCGGCAGGAACGACAAGACAAGTTACATCAGTTCCATGGCTGTGGCGGCCGAAGCGTTGCGACATGGGATCTTCATCAAGCAACAACGAGAGAGTAGACAGAAGTTTGGGATCACTCCCCACTACTGTTCCCTGATGACAAGGCCCTCAATGACCCTAACAAAGCGCTCCATGCGCCATGCAGTGATCGCGAACGTCCCTCGCAGGAGCGCTTTCCACTCGGAGACTCCTAACGATCCGGCTCATTACCGGCGCCAGCGACAGCAGCCCGCGAGCAGACTTCTGGGAAAGGATGCCACGGGCAACCATTTCCATATTTCTTCTGGAGCGTTGAACCAGGCATACGGGTGGAACGCAACAGGAAGCAATACGACGTTGCTCAATGTTTGAGCCACTTGGAGAGACGTTTCTTCTCGGAGCGAATCTGAATAACCTCCCTCAACTACAATCTCATGGCATGCGCGTGAAAGCCGCGGAGAACCCGTCGGCGACCGAGATGGACTCGGAGAAAGTGCAAAGACCTTACTCAGCGACTCACGCACACGTTACCTCACGGCGACTTAAAGCGGAGCTCGCATGGAAAAGTTTCCGATCGCCTGGAGACCGGACGGACGGAATCAAAGCGTTGAGCGGCTCGTCCACACACGATAATCATGCGAAAATCAAACGAACGTTGGAGACAAGATGTCGGCCGTCAACTGCACACCGGACGCCTCATGCTCCAACGGCCGCTCAAGCACGCCCGAGCTATTCCCGCTGCATCGCCGCTCGCCTTATTGCACCCAACGCCGGAGCAGTTCACCTTTCGCGGAATGCTTTCTAAAGCGCGGATCACGATGAGATCGCACCGACTGCTGAAAGCACAGATGGTGCCTGCGAGCAAGCACCGGCGGATGGAATGACGCCCATTGAAGCTGGTCAGACGCCGAAATGACGAGATGACGTGATCAGCTGGAAAGTCGCATGGTCAGGTCGAGCGGAGTTCAAACCGAGCCGGAGATCGCCGTCCGCGCTGGCTGGCCAATTTCACCACGACTCCCAGTCATGCTCAGGCTGAAGGCAACAGCAAAGTCCAAGTCCGAACGACGTAGAAATCAACGCTTTCTCCGTCCGGCCTCGGATACCCACCAAACGGATCGTTCGCGGACATCGCAAGGCCGACCATGCCAAGTCGGACGAAATGGTCTCGACCCATCTTAAAGTCTGGCTTCTCCGATGATCCCTCAATGCAAGCAGGGACCTCACAGGTGCATCACGGCGACCTTTCGCGGGAGATTCAAAAGGTTTTTCAGATAGAGATTGAATCCGGGACCTTCGTTGAAAAAGGAGGTCCATGGAAAGATTTCGAACGAAAATCACTCTGGGGCAAAAGACCTGGAAGTACGGTTTTTCCAGATTGAAGTTCTTTCAATATCTTGTCCGGACGTTTGGTGGATGAGTTCCCTGGTAACCATTCCGCGGCGGAATCCAACGGAATCTCACGGAACGGACGGGGACATATTCATCGGTCATCCTCAGGTCCACCGAGACGCCGGTCTTCCGGAGGAAGAACCTGATCAGTTGTAAATCAAGGTCGAACAACGTCTCTGGTTGTGAATCCAGGATTCCGAACAGTTCGTCCTTGTAATATTCAAAATAAGCGGAGGACTCGTAGGCGGACGCAATCGCCCGTTCGGTACGGATCAGCCAAGGAGTCGAGTAATCCACCTTGATCTCCGTTATCGGCAGCTCATGGGTTCCGCTTTCGTGAATGATCGGGAAATTAAGGCTCTGAGGGCCGTCGGCGGCATAGTAACGGAAGCGGTTCCTCCAGGATTGCTTCTGGTAATGCTCGCAGGCCTCAAGATAAACGACAGAAGGCTTCACCCCCGTCCGGAGACAAAGATGAAGTCTTTAGCCATCAATGCGAAATAGCTGATCGGCGGGAACCAGGCCACACTCAGCAGCACCGCCGCCTCTTCTTCAGACCTATTCGAATTCTCCCTTCTCGTGGGAGTCGTTTGCCCTGATGATTCCACGCTTCGAGCTTCTGATGAAATTCAGGATCGTGTCACGCTCCTCGCTCTGAGGGAATCCGGCCTCGACCTTGGCGCAGCCGTCGGTGATGTTGTAGCCGGAGAAGTAAATCGTGTCGTAGATGTCCTTGATGTTGCGGATCACCTCCGAAGAGAACCCGCGGCGGCGGAGTCCCACGATGTTCACACCTGAATAGCAGATCGGATCGCGGCCGCAGAGGACGTAAGGAGGGATATCCTTATTGATCTTGGACATTCCGCCGACCATGGCGTGGCATCCGATCTTGGAGAACTGGTGAGCCTTCGCTCCGCCTCCGACAATCGCCCAGTCATCAACCACGGTCTCGCCGGCGATGCCGACGAAGCTGACAAGGATGCAGTGATTTCCTACCACGCAGTCGTGGGCCACATGAACGTAGGACATCAGCAGAGTGTTGCTGCCGATCTTCGTCACGCACTTGCCGCTGGCCTTGGTGCCACGGTTGATCGTCACACACTCGCGGATGGTGACATTGTCGCCGATCTCCACGTATGTGACCTCACCCTCATATTTAAGATCCTGAGGGATGGCGCCTACCACAGCACCTGGGAACACCTGGCAATTCTTTCCCATCTTGACGTATGAATATATCATAGCATGCGGATGGATCTTGCATCCGTCTCCGATCTCCACGTCGTCATCGATGAAGGCGAAAGGACCGATCTCAATGTTGTCGCCAAGTTTCGCCTTAGGGCTCACTGACGCTAATGGTGAAATTGTGTTCATATCTGTTTGTTTTATCAGCAAGATTTCTCACGGATGGCCTTGGCGGTCCGTGTGTTGATTGTGTGTCCAGGCTTGAAAGCGGTGACCTTGGCCTTGAGAGATAACCTCCGGCGAGCCTCAGATCTCCGATCAGATCCAGAAGCTTATGCCTTCCGCACTCGTTCGTGAAATGAAGTTTGAGATTGTTGAGGTAACCGTTGTCGTTTATAGCAAGCTCAGGCACGTTGAAAAGCGCGGAGAGCCTCTCGACCTGCTCCGGCTGGACCGGATGTTCAACTATCACGATGGCGTTATCGACATCCCCACCCTTGACCAGATTGTTCTGGAACAAGTACTCTATCTCGTGGAAGAACACGAAAGTACGGCACGGGCCGATCTCCTTGGCATAGTCCGTGGACTCATCCCAATGCGCGGTCTGCACACCAAGTACCCTGGAGCCGAAGTCCACGGTGATGTCCATCGAAGGCGCGTCGGCCGGAGTGATTCTCACGAATGAGCCGGTCTTTTCGTCACGGATCTCAATCTCCTCTGGAATAGTGACATATTTCCTGTCAGCCTTCTGTTCTTTCAGGCCGTCCTTGGCGATTGCCTCCACATAATAACGGGCGCTGCCGTCCAGAATCGGAACCTCGACATTGTCGATTTCAACAAGGGCATTATCCACGCCCATTCCCGTCAGAGCTGACATCAGATGCTCAATCGTGGACACAGACGCCTCTCCTTTGGAGATAGTGGTACTTCTGGCCGTCGATGACACATTCTCAGCCAAAGCCTCGACGAACGCGTTTTCACCGAGGTCCACTCTGTGGAACACTATCCCAGTGTCCTCGGGAGCCGGTTTGAGAATCATCTTTGAGATCTTGCCGGTGTGAAGCCCCTTACCATGGAACTCATATTCACCCGCAAGGGTCTTTTGCTTATTCAAAGTCATAATCTATCTTTTGCAGGCTGCGTAAAATATAGCAGTCTGCAAAGATAGCATGAAATAGTTGAATATTCAAGGATTACCCTGCCACTTCGTAGCTATTGGCTACTATTCTTCGCCTTGACGCTTGAATACGGCGTAGCTGCGGAGGTAGTTCTTGAGCGGAAGGGGGCTGGCGAGCCAAGGAACACCTGGCCTGACTTGCGGATATTTCCGATCACGCCACACTGGGCGCCGATGGTCGTGTTGTCGGCGATGTTCAGATGCCCCGCTATGCCGACCTGGCCGGCAAGAATACAGTTCTTGCCGATCTTCGTGGAGCCGGCGATTCCGCACTGGGCGGCCATCACGGTGTTGTCTCCGATCTGGACATTGTGGGCTATCTGGCAAAGATTGTCGATCTTGACCCCGTTGCCGATGATCGTGGATTCCATCTCGGACTTGTCGATCGTCGTGCCGGCGCCGATCTCGACATTGTCGCCGATGATGACATTGCCGATGTGCTCGATCTTCTCCCAAGTCCCGTCAGGGAGCGGCGCGTTGCCGAATCCGTCGGAGCCGATGACGGCGTTGGCGTGGATGATCACATTGTCGCCGATGACCATTCCCGGATAGATGACGACCCCCGGATAGATGATGCAATGCGAGCCGATCACGGTGTTGTCGCCGACATAGACATTCTCGTAGATCTTCGTGTAGTCCCCCACCTTGGCGTGATGCCCGACATACGAATGGCTTCCGAGATAGACCTTCTTGCCGAACTTGGTGGTCAGGAACCATGATGAACGGAAGCCTCTGTGCCTCTTGTCCGTACGTCTCTGGGTGGAGACATATTTCAGGAGATCGGCCAAAGACTTGTAGGCGTCATCGACCCGGACCATCGTCGAGGTCACGGCCTCCTTAGGAGTGAAATCCTTGTTGACCAGCAGGACACTTGCCCTGCATGTGTAAACGTATTTCTCGTACTTAGGGTTGGCGAAAAAACACAGCTGCCCCGGTTTGCTATGCTCGATCTTGGCGAACGATGTGACCGTTGCCTGGGGATCGCCTTCCACGGTTCCCCTGAGCACCTGAGCCAATTGCTTTGCGGTAAATTCCATCTTCTTTATGGCGATTAAATCTACAATTTCCAATTACGGAATACAAAGAAAGCAATTTATTTTCATATTCACTAAAATATTCTTATCTTTGCATCGTTGTGAGAGATAGGGGACGAAAGCGTCTCCTATCTTTCGCTTTGTAAAACCAGACTTTATGCGGAAAGAACAGATCATAAGCAGCATTGAGGAGGCCGTGCGCGCCCGCGGATGCTTCATAGTCGATGTCTCGGTCAGCAATGACAACGACATAGTGCTCACCATCGAGAAAGAGGTCGGCGACATGGACCTTGAGGATTGCGTTAGCGTCAATGACGCTTTCCTGGCCGCTTTCGACAAGGACGCGGAGGACTATTCCCTGACCGTCACATCCGCCGGACTCGACCAGCCGTTCAAGGTTCTCAAGCAATATGAAAAGGCGGTTGGCTCCGCTGTGGAGGCAAGGCTTAAAGGCGGGAAGAAGATCATCGGGGTGCTCACCGGAGTGGACGAGGCAGGAATATGCCTGAGATATTCACAGAAAGAAACGGTGGAAGGCAAGAAGAAAAAGGAACTCGTGGAGCACGAGGACCGCATCGGGTTCGCGGAGATCAACTCCGTTGTGCCGCACATAGTGTTCAAGAAATAAGAATATCAAGAATATAAATATGGAAAAGAAAGAAGAAATCACTCTTATTGACGCCTTCAAGGACTTCAAGGAAGAGAAGAACATCGACAGACCGGTGATGATGGGTGTGCTCAAGGACGTGTTCCTCACCCAGATCGCCAAGACCTATGGCTCGGCCGACAATTTCGATGTCATCATCAACGTTGACAAGGGAGACTGCGAGATCTACCAGAACTTCGATGTGGTCGAGGAGGTGGAGAATCCTAACACACAGATCACTCTTGATCAGATCAAGGCCGAGACCGGTGATGACGACTACGAGATCGGAGACGTGTACACGAAGAAACTCTCCCTCGCGTCTTTCGGTAGAAGAGGAATCCTGAACATCAGGCAGAACCTTCAGGGCCGCATCATGGACATCGACAAGGCGAATGTATTCAAGGCATATTCCGACAAGATCGGCGAGATATTCACGGGTGAGATCTACCAGACTTGGTCGAAGGAGGTCATCATCCTTGACGATGACAACAACGAGCTTCATCTGCCTAAGGCCGAGCAGATTCCAGGAGAGAGATTCAAGAAGGGAGACACCCTCCGCGCCATCATCATCAAGAGCGTGGAGATGAAGAACAACACCACCCCTTACATCACTCTTTCCAGAACATCCAACGAGTTCCTTGAGAAACTTTTTCGAGCATGAGGTTCCGGAGATATTCGATGGCCTCATCACCATCAAGAAGGTTGTCCGGTGTACCTGGCGAGCGCGCCAAGGTGGCTGTCGAGTCCCCGAATTAGGATCGACCCGATCGGAGTGCACGGCGGAAGGGATCAAGAATCATCGGAATCGTGCGAGCTCCGCAACGAAATATCGACGTGCTCCAGGATTAACAACACGCGGCTTTCATCCGCAAAGAGCCTCAATCCTGCAAGAGGGTCATCAATCGACCTCGGCAAAATCCTGAAGAGGACAAAATCGTTTACATGGTGCCTGACGAGGTCAAGAAAGCGGCCGGTTGTCGAGATGCAAACATCAAACTGCCGGAATGTTTTTTGTCGGCAGGGAAATCGAGGCTGGAGAGCCTTGGCGACGAGGCTCAGGAAGAGGACGTTCTCTCAGCGAATTCAGCAACGGCATATCCCTGCGTATCGACATCGGCGCCGGTCGGATGCGACACGGCCAAGAGCTAAGTTTATCTGGCCACCTGGAAGACAGAAGAGTTTCATCTTTTGAGGATGCATATCTGTGCCTTTAAAGTGCTCCTGAGATCCCGAGGCCGAATTTGGAAGAAATAGTCCAGCCGAATAAGTGACAATATTACTTAAAGGTTGAATATGGCAGAAATTGCATCAAATGAAATCTACCGAAGACTTACAAACATCGGGCTTGCAACCAGGACTTTTGGCCAGCAAGGGAGTTGAGGTCGAAGCCAACTCCCAACGAAGATCTCTCGAAACTTTTTACATCACGGACACCGGATTTCATTGCCTTGAAATGCAAAAACACCAATGAATTTTCCTCGTTAATTAAAAACCATCAGGTACCAATCGTTTTCAGCTTGCGGTTAAGAGATAACTTGGAGAGTCACGCAAGACTCTCACACCTATTAAAATTTTCCGTTTTGATTCTGTCAGTCATTGGCAAGGAAGCCTCATTTGCTATCCCATTTGTTCTGCGCTGACTCCCAAAAAGCACCTGATGAAAGTCCGGTCTGTTATGTTGAAATTTGGTCACCATCAAAGTAATCAGAAGTGTATCATCAAATACTGGTTTTTATGAGTCCACGCATTTGTTCTTGGTCAAGGTCGTTGATTTCATAGTGCCGTCTGTTTGCGTGAGACCTGCAATGCTTGTCCCCGTGGCCCTTGTTTGCTGCCTGTGCTGAAAATGCTCAAACCCGTTTCAAAGTCTTCTACACACTCAAAAGTTATAACCGGGTCTGCAAGAACACCTTGTCGTCCTCGAAAGCTGTATGGGAGCTGAAGCTGGGAAACAGATTTCATGCAAAGATCCCTGCCTGTCAAGGATCAGAATGCATTTCAAAAGCTTTTTCTTTAATAGCTTTTTCTTGTTTTAATATTATCAGAAAAGGAGTTATTCATTTCACCAGTGCTTTTGAAAACGGCAAAGCCCTTGGCCTGTCGGTGTCACTTGTAAAAAGTAAGCCTTGAAAGATACTATTGGCGTGTTACCTAGAACGGAAACCAATGCAAACACAAGGGTTGACAAACAATAGAAGATTATTTTATTAGATGGCACAATAAATTGTAACAACAATTAGATATTATGGCGGCTGGCGAACTGAGAAAAACAACTCATTGTCCTGTGGAAGAAACCACCTTGACATTTAGATTTGCTTAATGGAAAGTTGATATTAAGTGATTTGGGAACAAATGGTTAAGGAATGGAAAACCACGGGCACTTTGGTATCGTTGGTGTTGACTGCACAACAGCCAGAATCCGACCAGATATGGAAACTGGGAAACAGCAAGAGGAAGGCCATGCACGCAATTGGCGGCCATATGTGGTCAATCTCAAGCCTCACAGTCATTGCAAAACAACACCATTTCAATATTTGAATTAAAAACAACTATTTGACTTTCAAAGCCAGCCTTTGACCAGAATTATTTCACCCCAACAGGCTATTTCCACATAAGAACATTCAGTTAATGTTACCTTGTTGGTTAATAAACATTGAAACAGATATAAGATCATAAAAAATAACCCGCAAGGAAAAATAATAGAATTAACATTATTAGTGAAAGCGATAAATCACTATACACAGGTTGGTTTTAAAGAACGAGAAAAGATACTTTTTTTTCTCTAAAATGTATTTAAAACATATTGAAAAAAATGTTGTTATATGTTAAAAATAAATTGTTAAAAAAGAAATGGAGGAGAACATGAAAAAAAAGTTTTATATATTTTAATCGCAGCGATCTCGGTAATGGCATTTTCAGGGTGCGGGATGAAAAACACAGTACAGATTGGTACGGGTGATGTGAATGGTACATATTATGCTTACGGCACGGAGTTAGCGGAAATATTAAACAATAACAGTGATGTTTATTTTAAAAGTACGAAAAACAGCCGGTTCGGCGGCGAATTTACGTTTAATATCTCAAGAATATGTTGACATTGCATTTGTACAAAGTGATGTTATGAAAGACGCATACAACGGAACAGGATATTTTGACAAGGAATACAAAGGTTATTCGGCTATTGCCGGGTTATATACAGAGGCGATACAAGTTGCAGTACCGAAAGATTCGGATATAAATTCAATAAGCGATTTATACGGAAAAAGTGTATCGCTTGGAGAAAAAAGAATCGGGTGTATTACAAAATTCAAAACAAATATTATCGGCATACGGTTTAAACGAAAGTATGGTTGACGCTAAGTATTTATCATACACTGACGCAGCAAAAAAGCGATGAAAAACGGAAATCTTGACGCATTTTTTTCTGTACAGCCGGAACACCGACTCGTGCAATAACAGAAATTTCAGACGATATAAAAGCTTATCCCTATTGACGGAACTGTTGCGGACAGACTTACAGAGCAATACAACGGATATGTAAAACATACAATAAAAAAGCAAACACATATGACGGACAAACAGAAGATATTAAGACACTCGGTGTGAAAATGGTACTGATTGCGAGTGACAAGATGTCAGACGACAGAGTAAAGTCAATTACAAAAAACATCTTCGACAACAGCAACAAGTTTGGTTTTGCCAAAGATGATACATTCGATATGAACTTTGCAACAGAAAATATTACTATACCGTTCCACAAAGGTGCAAGCGAATATTATGCGGAAAACGGAGTAAATGTTGCAACAAAATAAATAAAAAGGGGAAATGCAAAACATGAATCAGATTTCTTTAGATATGTACCAAACGCTTGGTATGGCGGTTGCGGTATTGTTTTTGGGAGCGTTTTTGAAAAAACGTATATAAAATTCCTTTTGAAACATTTTGTATTCCGTCACCGGTTGTCGGAGGATTGATATTTGCAATTGTTTCGTGTATACTGTATGCGACAGGAATTTTGGAAATATCATTTGACGAAACACTTAAAAATGTATGTATGGTAATATTTTTTCACATCGGTAGGATTTCAAGCAAACTTGAAAGTATTAAAAAAGCGGCGGACTAAGCCTTGTGGTATTTTTTAGTTTGCGTAATAGTGCTTATTATAAGCCAAAACCTTGTTTCGGTAGGATTGGCAAAGTTGGTCGGGGTAAGTCCGCTTATAGGACTTAGCACAGGCTCAATACCTATGGTCGGCGGACACGGTACAGCCGGAGCATTCGGACCTGTACTTGAGGACTTAGGAATCTCGGGTGCGTCAACACTTTGTACAGCGGCGGCAACATTCGGATTGGTAGCCGGCTCACTTATGGGCGGCCCTATTGGCAGACGACTTATATTAAAGCACGACCTTTTAAAAACTGCCGGTTATGGAAGATGACGCAACACTTGTTGAGGATGAAAAGAAACACAAGAGAAGTGTAAGTATGTATGCACCTGCAACATATCAAATTGCCATAGCAATGGGACTGGGAACGATTGTTTCGTGGGCACTGAGCAAAACAGGAATGACCTTTCCAATATACATAGGTGCAATGATAGTTGCGGCGGCAATGCGAAACATAAGCGAACACACAAAACCTCTTCACCGTAAATATGGGTGAAATAAATGATATAGGTGGTATATGTCTTTCATTGTTCTTTTTGGCATAGCAATGATTACATTGAAATTATGGCAACTTGCATCATTGGCACTTCCGCTATTGATACTTTTTGCAGGACAAGTTGCGTTGATGTTTGTATTTACGTATTTCGTTCTATTTAACGTAATGGGCAGAAATTATGACGCGGCAGTGCTTGCGGCAGGTACTTTTGCGGTTTCGGAATGGGTGCAACACCTAATGCAATGGCAAATACGCAGGCACTTACAAAAAATATGTGCCGTCAGTAAAGGCATACTTGCTTTTGTACCGATTATAGGCAGTATGTTTGCAGACTTTTTTAAATAGTTTAACAATAACTTTCTTTTTATAAATTTGTTCTAAGAGTGATATGGAGGGATTTATTATGAAAAAGAAACCATTTATAACAGTTGAAACAGAAAATCTTGCAGTACCGGAAGTTCACATCGACAAAGAAGATGTAGAAGAAAACAACCGATACGGACGATACAGAAAACCATTACATATGACAACGTGGCAGTGCCGGAAATACATATAAAGCGTAAAAATAAATAGTAGATTTTCACATTTTACTTATAAAATGAATAGAAAACCATAAAAAGCATATTATAAATTCATACAGAAAAAAACGGTACGGAGGATATAAGTATGAAGAAAGTAATATGCTTTTTTATTTGCGTATGTTTTATGATGCAGAGTGTTGTTGTATTTGCCGAAGGCAATACCGATTTAGGACTTAATGCAAAAATCAGCAATACTTATGGAGGAATCGACAGGTAATATACTTTACGAAAGCAATCCCGACGAGAGATTACCTATTGCAAGCGTTACAAAAGTTATGACTATGCTCCTTATAATGGAGGCTGTTGACAGTGGAAAGATAAGCCTTGACGATATGGTCACCGTAAGTGAAAATGCAATGAGTTACGGCGGAAGTACAATGTTTTTGGAAACAGGAGAACAACTTACTGTAAATGATATGCTGAAAGGTATTGCGGTTGCAAGTGCGAATGACGGTTGTGTGGCAATGGCAGAACATCTTGCAGGCAGTGAAAGTGCGTTTGTGGATATGATGAATGAAAAGGCGAAGGAACTTGGTATGGAAAAATACTCATTTTATGAACACAAACGGACTTGATGAAGATGACCATTATTCGTGCAAGAGATGTTGCGATAATGTCAAGGGAATTGATGAAACATGAAACGATTTTCAATTACACGTCAATATGGATGGACACACTTCGCGGCGGAAAGTTCCAGCTTGCGAACACAAAATAAATTGATACGTTTTTATGACGGTGCAAACGGACTGAAAACTGGCTCAACATCAAAGGCACTATGTTGTTTGAGTGCAGCGGCAAAAAAGAAATGATATGCAGCTTATAGCCGTTGTACTCGGTGCACCGACTTCGGCAGAAAGATTTGCGTCAGCAAAATCACTTCTTGATTACGGATTTGCAAATTATGCGGTAAACACACAAATAACCGCCGGAGATGAAGTGCAGAAAATAGCGGTTGAAAAGGGCGTAGACAAAGAAGTGGGCGTTGTTGCAGGTGACAGTTGCTCAACGCTTGTGAAAAGGACAAGAGGACAATATTACCAAGGAAATAAAAAATAGACGAAACGATTACCGCACCGATAGAGGCAGGACAAAAAATAGAACTATGACAATAAGCCGTGATGGTGAAGTTATAGCGGATATTGATTTGAATGCGTCGTCGACAGTTGAGAAAAAGGGAATAGGGACTTTATAATAAAAGACTTTTTCGCAACTATTTTCTTCGGAAGCAATAACGATACAGAAGAAAACAGCGAGATTTAAAAAAAAAATATAATAAAATTGTTGACAAAATAATTTATGTATGGTAGTATATATATGGTTAGTAAAAACTAACCATATATTTTTTTAATCTGTCGTTAGTTTATACTAACTAAGAATAAGAGGTGTGTTAAGTGAGTATTGTAATAGTAGGCGGTCACGACAGAATGCACTGCCGATATAAAGAAATATGCAAAAAATTCGGATGCAAATGTAAAAGTGTTTACGCAATGTCCTGCGGATTTTAAAATCAGATAGGCAATCCGGATATAGTTATTGTGTTCACAGGAACGGTAGCACATAAAATGGTAAGAGTTGCGTCAGGTCAGGCTGAAAAGTCGGGTGCAATTATAAAGCATTGTAATTCATCAAGTGCTTGTGCATTGAATGATGCACTTACAGAATGTTTCTGCAAAGCAGTAGCTAAATATTTTTTTAATATTGGGTTAGTCTAAACTAATCATAAAGGAGAAAAATTTATGCCGACAGAATATATTTTAGATATCATTGTGCACCGGCATTTGCGGGGATAAAACCGTCTAATATAGCCTCGTGCAGTAAGCGTGAAAACCGAATATAACCGTTCAGATAAAAATGCTTAACGAAAAGCTTAATAAAAACGATATTTACATAGATGTTTTGTGCGAATGTGGTGAACGTGTGCTTTTGAATGGTGTATCGAAAACAGAAATTGTGCGAATACTTGCAAATAGATGATATAAAAATCATTTTTGTGCGATAACGGTTATCCAAAAAGAGTTTTCATTAATGAAATATTTGGCAATACTAAAGTCAAGGATATATGCACAAAGATTGATGAACAAGGAATTTCCGCACGAAATCGGAGCATTTCTCGGTTATCCTTTGCATGACATATACGGTTTTTTATAAATCATAAACACCAAGGCTGTCTTTTGACAGGTGAATGGAAAGTTTATGAAAACACAGAGCAAGCAAAAAAAATTATTCTGTCGTTATAATAAATGCCGTAAGGCAGTAATTAAAAGAATTAATGAGGGAAGAACTCTAACAGATTTATTTTTGTATAGCATAACTGCAAAGGGCAGTTTGTTAATAATTATTTTTTGAGGAGGTTCATACAAATGAGCAAAACAGCAATTATTTATTGAGTGGAACAGGTAATACCGAGGCAATGGCAAATGCAATATTTGACGGCGCAAAAGAGATTAATGCAGATACAAAACTATTTTCAGTTGACCAGATAACAGCTGATGAGGCAAAGGATTATAATAACTTGATTTTGTGGTTGCCCTGCAATGGGTGCAGAGGAACTTGAAGAAGGTGAATTTGAACCGTTTTTCGCAGAACTTGAGGGTAATCTTTCGGGTAAAAATGTAGCATTGTTCGGCTCATACGGTTGGGGCGACGGTGAATGGATGCGTGAATGGGAAAAAGAGAGTTACCTGACGCAGGCGCAAAGCTTGCCAATGAAAGCGTAATCGCAAATGATTCGCCTGATGAGGACGCTGTCACAGCGTGCAACGGTTTAGGTAAAATTGTAGCAGCGCTATGATTAAATAGACTTCCCTAAGAGAAAAAAATCTGAGTAGGTCATATTGGCTTGCTCAGATTTTTTTTGTAATTAAATGCTTGTATTTTTATAGTATTTAGAATATAATATAATAAAAAAGTGCAGGTGAAGAAAATGAAATATTACATAGAATAGATTTGGGCGGTACAAATATTGCCGGCGGATTGGTTGATGAAAACGGCAAAATATTGAAAAAAATTATCAGTACCGACAGAAGTTGAACGTGGGGAAAATGCGATAATAGATAATATCTCCGATTTGTGCGGAAAAATTTGTGATGAAAAACAATATCAAGCTGTCGCAAGTTGAAAAAATAGGAATAGGAGTACCGGGAACGGTCGATTCCGAAAACGGAATGATTATGTTTGCGTGCAAAATCTTAATTTTAATAAAGTAAGTATAAAGCCGATTGAAGAAAAGTGCGGTGTATCGGTTAAAATATTGAATGACGCGGATGCGGCGGCATACGGTGAATATGTTGCGTCGGGAAGAAGGCGGATAGCTGTATTTGTATAACTCTCGGAACGGGAATAGGCTCCGGGATTATAATAAACGGCAACATATATAACGGTTTTTAACGGTGCAGGCGGTGAAATCGGTCATACTACGTTGATAAAAGACGGTGTACAATGCTCGTGCGGTCGAAAAGGGTGTTGGGAAAAAATATATGCGTCCGCTACCGCACTTGTTGCACAGACAAAAGCGGCGATAAAAAAATAATCCCGAAAGCATAATGTCAAAAGAAACAGTTATAAACGGACAAACGGCTTTTCGTGCGGCTGATAAAGGCGATGAAACCGCATTAAAGGTTGTAGAAAATATATTGAATACGTTGCAGAGGGATTGGTGAATGTAATTAATATATTTCAACCCTAAAAAGGTCGTAATCGGCGGCGGTATCAGCCGAGAGGGTGAGCCGTTTATAAGCAGAGTAAGAGAATTTGTTTATAAGTATGATTATAATAAATACCTTGACAAAAAACCGAAAAATAACCGCGGCAGAATTGTTTAACGACGCAGGTATCGTCGGTGCGGCATTATATTAATTAAATATAAGGAGAAGAAAATGAAAAAAATATTTACACTACTAACAACGGCAGCTATGCTATGCAATATGTTTGCGGTTACCTCTTTGCGGAAGAAAGTGACAAACCGACAAGCAACACAGCAATAACCGCAGCCAAAACGGCACAATGGCGAGCGACTGAAAGCGACAGTGCAACGTATGATTTGCGTATTCACGGTTGGTCAGGATGGGAAACGGCGGCATATATGGGCTTTGAATTGCCTGAAAATTTCAATGCGGAAAAATGGGGCAAGGCAGAACTTGTATTCGATACAACTTCTGTCGCAAATTCGGGAACGGCATACTTATATGAGGCTGATTATTCGGCTTTTTTTGAAAACAGTATGCAATACACTGTTGCACCGACATATACCGAAAAAGAAATTATGTCGTTCACATCACCGTCAAATACAGGTGAATTTAAAATTGATGTGACAGACTACATAAAATCAATCAAGGATAAGGAAAATGTTGCGTTTAGAATAGACGTTAAGTCGCAGAACAACAACACAAACTGGAACATCGGTTCATGTACAAACAGCGGTAATGCACCGAAGATTGTAATAGGTGATGATGATAATGCAATAAAAAATGCGTCATTTTCTGACGGTGATGCAAATTGGACTATTACAAACAGTGAAAATATGACAGTATCTGACGGTAAGTTAAACGCAAGCGGTACAGATTACGAGGCACAAATCAGTCAAACGGTCGGAAATATGGAAAACGGAACATATACACTAAATGCGTATTTGACTAACGACACAACGGACGGTATTTGCTATTTGTATGCCAAAACAAACGGTCACACAATGGCGTCAACGTCAATACCGATAAGTGACAATGAAAGCAAGGTTACAGTGCCGGGAATTATCGTAGAGGACGGAAAAATGTGATATAGGACTTTGTATAAAAAGGCTCGCAAACTCTTACTCTTTGACAAATTGTCTTTTGCAAAGTCGGAGGAGAGCAGAATACCTTTCTTAAAAAGGCGGAGAAATTTCAAAGCTTACATATGTAGAAGACAGGGGCGGCAAATTCTATGACGAAAACGGTCAAGAAGGTGACGCACTTCAAATTATGGCTGAAAACGGCTTTAATTTTGCAAGAATCAGAGTTTTAAACAATCCGGGAAAAAGGTCACGGAAACGAGTATTATTTGCCTGAAGGCTATCAAGATCCCGACGACTGTCTGGCAATGGCAAGACGTGCAAAGGATAAAGGTATGCAGATAGAATTTACATTTGCATATTCTGATACTTGGTCGGACGGTGAAAATCAGCTACAGCAAATCAGGATTTATATAT